>PPYE01311148.1_pt1 | contig 82877 bp, 69 predicted proteins | sample 1559881 | NCBI WGS metagenome assembly PPYE01 (sample SAMN08240022, study PRJNA423297) | Human gut metagenome, whole genome shotgun sequencing project. | reverse complement strand
CCAAGATGCAACTCAATCATACCTTGAGGTTCTTTTTTATTCAATTGGCGTTATTTCTGAATTACAGGAATGCTCCTTATCCTTCACTGAAATGAAACAGCTGCCGGCGCATTCCGGGCGGCAGTATGTCTGTGTTAGGCTTATGCTACCTCCCAAAGCTGCTTTTGTAAAGATATTTTATGAATTAGAAAGATTCTTTTCATAGCGCTCACAGTGTTTCCCGCAGGACAATTTCAATGTATTCCTCCAGTTTCTGCCTTATGGAATCCCAGTCGTATCTCTGAACCGGGAAGATGCTGTCTGTTTCCTCGATTTTGGAGATAGGAAGAGAAATGCCGGTATTCCATTCGGAATCAAAGGGGATTACCCTGCATTGAATTGTTTCCAGTGCATTTGCTATCGTGTCGTTTACCATTGCTTTATAGCTTTTCAGCGCCCATTGCGCACCGCCGCCATGTGAGATAATCCCTGCGGGAAGATGATACAGTTCCGAACGGTAGGAATTATCCTTCCACCAGTGAAGAAAGGTGATCTGTTCCATTTTTTCCAGAAGCATGCTTACCTTGGCGGGGATAGGGGCGTAGTGGGGAGAAATGAAGAAAATACAGTCGGACAGTGTCAGTTTTTCGTAGATTTCATTAAAACCGGTATCCATATGGCAGCGTCGGGTGTTGTAGCAGCAGCCGCAGCCGGTACAAGGGGAAAACGCATAGCTACGCAGGTCGATAATTTCGCAGGAGATGTGTTTTCTGGCGGCGGTTTGGGCAATGATTTCACAAAGCTGCAGGGAGGTGCTTTCAGCTTTGCTGTTTAATATGTTGGAGCCTGAAATGCATGTGATTTTCATGAAGAACCTCCTTTATAATAAGTTTTTTCAAGGGTAATTTTTCTTGATTGAAAGCTTCGAATCCATTTTATGAACTCTTATAAGTATCGCAGTAAAACGGCTTGAAATCAAGGATTTCCGCGAACTTCTTATATTTCATTATTATTCCTTATTGCGTGATTTTAGAAAGTCGGATACCAGATGTTTACTCATAGGCATACCTCAAATAAAGTGGAGAAATGGCGGAGAATGTAGTTAATCTTTTCATGAAGAATCAAATAGAGCGTGAAGAAAATTGATGTTTTTAGGAGGTAAGCAATATGCTTTGGTCTATGATGCAAGTGTTTGACGGAGGTTGTGACGACAAGAACCGTCAAAATAAGCCTGAATCCAATTAAAAAATAGAATAATATAATGTCGAATATATTACTAAATATTTGGTATAAAACACGACATTTAAAACAATATTTGATATAATAAGAAATAACCTTAAAAACAAAATTGAGTGTAAAGGGAACGTGAATTTCCATTTTCTATATAATCAATGTTATGGGAACAAAATCTTTTAAAGAAAAAAATTCACGCATCTTATTTTGTATGTATTCTGTAAAATCAGTCTGGATGTAAATAAATATGAAACTTTAAAAGTTACTGTATTCAGCAATTTGGGGAAAGTTGTTTCTATCAATATGTTGCAATTGACAATAATATAGTATTACACTTATTAAACTATGCTTGGTAAGAGAGATAGAGAGGTAGGGGAAAATGTTAAGGATTGATAAAGCTATTCGGGATGCCAATGATACGATTTGTGATAATATCACTAAATTCGATTTCTCGGAACGAGGTCTATTAAGCCAAAACATTCTTGGCCATGTAAGAAATTTTGTTGAGTATGTAGCCATAAAGGCATTTTCTGGTGGAAAGGATGTTAATCCTAATAATTACAATCTCAATGTTGCAGCTCTCAAGGATATGCAAAGACGGGGAGATCTTCGTTTCCTTTATAAATTTCACGAAATGCTTCAAAAGTCCGTTTCCCATTATACTGTCGATAAAGACGGATCAGAACGGTTGATGCTAAAGTATTATGAGCATCTACTTAAAATAAAGATTTACTTAAAGAGAACATATAATCTGGATGTTCTAGGAAATATTCAAGATTTTCCGTTGAATACCGACACGGAGCTTTCGGATTATTATGAGAAAATAGCTGAAAGGATTGAATATCCAAGTCCTTATAAATATCCTGTTCGGTATAATGATCGTTACTATGTTCAAAAAGTTACCCCCTTTTTTGTAAACCAAAGAATCTATTATGAGGTTACTTTTACTGCTGCCAACGCAAATGCCAGCAAATTTGATAGGGTAATTGCCTTTACACAATATGAGATAACTGACAATTATGCAGTTAAGTTCTCAATTCATAACGATACAATTCGTATCTTAGATAAAGATATGACTATTTTAGTCATTGACGGCTACGAGGTATCCATCCGTCCTTGCGAATGGGAAAACTTATCTGAGATTTTTGGGACGCGAGTTAAATATAGTGCCAGTTCTAATGAGTATAGGGATTTGATGCATTTTCTCTCTACAGTTAAAATGTCTTTGACAGAACTTGTAAGTAATGAACAGGAATACTACGACTACGTTAAGCTTCAAATTACCGTAAGGGCTCAATCAACGAAAATATGTGAACTCTTAGATAAATGTCGAGATATAATCATTGGCGGAAAGCCCGGAACAAATATTTTACGGTATCTACTTCACAAGATGAATAATAGAGTTATTAAGTGGCAGATTTGGAACGAACAATGTGGTGGCTTATCTAATCTCTATTTGAATTATGGATGCATACCTTTTGATCAGATGCCATATTGTACCTCCCTCCGTCAACATAATCCGAGGATATATGATCTTTTTGAATCTATTCCCGTTGGAGGACATGAACATGAGTTGTTTGCCAGATATATAAAAAACAACACTGAAATTGAAGGGCAGCTCTTCACATCCAAAGCAGATATAGAGGGATTTGATAATATCAATGCCTTGATTGGAAAATATAATAACGCTCTATATTATAAGCACACAAATCGAAGATTGGAAGAGTTTAAAAATTATATATATATCAGAGGATATGCCGAAGATAGTACCGAGATAATCAAGAAATTGCAGGAACTTGCATCGTCAGGTGTACCTCAATATACGGCGTCAGTTGATTCTTGGATTTTAAGAGAATCATACACTATTGATGATGATAGTAAAAAAGAAGCTATCCGTCAGATGTTTACTAATTCCCATGTCGCGTTAATATATGGTTCAGCTGGTACTGGAAAATCTACATTAATTAAGCATATATCGAATTTCTGGGCAGATAAGGATAAAATCTTTTTGGCAAACACTCATCCCGCCGTAGATAATATGCGCAGAAAAGTTACCGCAAGTAAAAGTGAATATAACACGATTGCTAAATTTCTTTCAAAAAAGAACTATAAAACGAATTGTGATATTCTCTTTATTGATGAGTGTAGTACCGTGAGTAATGATGATATGCGGTGTGTCCTGGAAAAAGCTAACTTCAAATTGCTAGTACTAGTAGGAGATATTTATCAGATTGAATCGATTTACTTTGGTAATTGGTTCAGTATTACGCAGAAGTTCGTACCAAAGACATCTATATATGAATTAATTCATCCATATAGAACAACAAATAATGATCTGCTCACGGTATGGGATCGCGTACGAAAACTTGACGATGCTATATTAGAGCCACTTGTGAAGAATGGTTATGTAGCTAGGTTCGATGAATCTATATTTGAGCACAGTGAGGATGATGAGATTATCTTATGCTTGAATTATGATGGATTATATGGGATTAATAACATCAATCGTTTCCTTCAAAACAGTAATCCTAGCGAAAGTGTTGTTTGGGGAATTAATACCTATAAAGTCGGTGATCCTATTCTGTTCAATGAGTCAAATATTTTTTCCCCGCTCATTCATAACAATTCAAAAGGTAAAATTGTTGGAATTAGGCCTGAGGAACAGCAGATATGGTTCGATATTGAGCTAGATGAATCTATCAATGGAATAGATGCATGGGGATATAATTTTGAGCTTAATGGCGAATCGGATGCAGGTAATTCCATAATTTCATTCAGCGTCAATAAATATCGAAGCACTGATGAAGATGATGAAGTCAATGATTCGACAGTAGTACCTTTTCAGGTCGCATATGCTGTTTCTATTCATAAAGCACAGGGCTTAGAGTATGATTCTGTGAAGATTGTCATAACAAATGAGACCGAGGAGCGAATTACGCATAATATTTTCTATACAGCAATTACTAGAGCAAAGAAAAAATTGAAAATATATTGGAGTCCTGAGACAGAACAATCCGTTCTCAGTCGTCTTGAGATTAAAAATTTGAACAGAGATGCTTATTTGTTGGCACAGCTTTCGTCATTAGAAATGAAATAATATGCCGTCTCTAAACTTTTATGACGTTATGTGGATAAACTATTTATTCATATATTCTCTGTAGTTAATCTTTGAGTTACAGATTATGGTAAATGAGCAACGGGCCTTTGGACAACTATATAATCAAAGGCCTGTTGTAATAAAATTATTTTTGTCGTGGCCTTGACATAAGGGTGGCAGAGGTGATGGCGGCAAGATTCGACAAACTATTATTTTTGATATAAAATTGCATATTTTATATGCTTGTATATAATTTATATTTACTTTATACTGTAGATCTGATTAAAATTTAGAGTATGCCTCAGGTGGAGTTGAAAAATACATTTTTTTTTGAGTTTCTTTCTGATAATGTTAGTCTTTAGAGCTTCAGATTCAAGGGAAATGTGGAAAAACGGGTACAGTAATTAAGTTCGAGAGGAGAATGGATATGGATATTAAATCTTTATTTAACACAAAACAAACAATACTGGAGAGTAAATTAAGTGTTTTGTTAGAACATCCGGTAACAAAGGGAGAACATTGTGAAAGTGCGTGGATAGATTTTTTCAGAAGCTTTTTACCAAATAAGTATGCGGTTGACAAAGGGTTTGTTTTCGATTCTAAGGGGAATGTAAGTGGGCAAATAGATATTATCATTTATGATGCATTATATGCTCCTTTGATTTTTGGAACAGATGCTGGTGAAAAGTTTATAACAGCAGAAAGTGTGTATGCTGTTTTTGAATCTAAGCCGACAATTAATAAAGAAACTTTAGAGTATGCAAATAACAAAATAAAGAGCGTAACTGTTCTTGAACGTTCTGCCAGAGGAGTGATTAATGCTGGTAAATATTGCCAGCCACGTAAATTGACTAAGATTATTGGTGGTATTTTATCGATAGATTCTATTAATATTGATAATATTAAAGAGTATATGAATTTATTTAAATCTATTGATCTTGGATGTGCAATTAAGAATCATTCATTTTTAGTTAATCGAGAGACTGAAATTACTCTATTGCATGCTTCTGGTGAGGAAACAGTTTTAGCGTTTTTCTATATTATTTTGGATGAATTGTATAAGTTAGGGACAGTTGCCGGAATTGATATTAGAAGCTATGCAAACGCAACTTTAGATAATTTTAAATTTAATATAGATAAAGAATAGTTAAGAATTTTTTAGTGGTCTTGACATAAGGGTGTCAGTAATCGTGACGACAAGGTTCGATAGTTTATCGCAGTGTCGAATAAAATAAAAAATGTTTCACGTTGTATTGGTGTTGTTAATACAATAAGATATACTATAGATACAAGCGATATCATTAAGTAACAGAGACACCCTTAAAGGAGCAAATACATTGGAAAAGTTTATGAATCCCCCGGTCAGGCACAAATGGAATGCTGCCGATATCAGAGAGGAACACAGGCAGGGCAGAGATCTGAAGAGGATTGCCAAAAGGTACTGCATCACCAATAAAGAAGTCAGGGAATTGCTTGGAGAGCCAAAGCGGAAAACGGGAAAGTGCGTATAATGTATAAGCGCCGGAAATTACCTATTCCCGCGGTACGGAAATATTTCGGGCAAGCGGCATTTTTTTGCCGGACAGGCCGTATTTTCTGGAATAAGCGCCGGGCGTAGTGCCAGTGTATTTCTTGAATACCCTGGAAAAATAATAAATATCCCTGAACCCGCATTTTTCAGCCACGTCGGAAATCCTGCTGGTGCCGTCTGACAGCAGCTGCCTGGCTTTGGAAATCCGAAGCTCATTCAGGTAAGCAAGGATCGTTTTCCCTGTGGCTTTTTTGAATAAACGGTTGATATAATCATAATTACAGCTATATTTCTGTTCGATGAGGGCGCTGGTAATTTCCTCCGTGTAGCTGCTCTGGAAGAAAGTAAGGATATCATGGATAATCCGTGTGGAACGGCCTGTAAGCCCGGAGTTTTCTTCATGCAGACAGGAATCGGTCAGTTCCCGTGACAGAAGAATGAGAAACTGCAGAAACAGGCACCCGGTATTCAGCTGAAAATGCTCCAGATGATTGTAGTGGGAAGCCTTGATCCGTTCCAGCAGTTCCGTCAGCTGCATTACAGCGCCTGGCTGGCCGATATGCATGTGCTTTGGCAGCAGAATGGGGGAAGCCGGATTTTTACGGATGGAACATTCATCTGTCTGAAGCGCGGCAAAACGGCTGCTGACAAGCTCGTTTTTTACCAGCTCCTCCGGCCCGGAGCATTCTGTCATCCGATCATGATAAAAGTGTATGTAAAAATACGTACAGGAGGAAGCCTTTGTGCCGCAGTGTACCAGATGAGGATCCAGGATGAGCATATCACCGGGCTTCAGCGCATATTCGCGGCTCCCTTCCTTCAGATACATTTCCCCTGAAAGTACAAAATAAAGTATGAATTCCTCTGTTTGTCTTTTTATATGGATGTGAGGCGGTTTTACGCTCACTTTATTTGTAAATTTAACTACGGGCATATAGGTGCTGTCCATTTTATAAAAAAGAAAATCTTCCATTGTTTCTGCCTTTCCTGAAAATCATCTGACGCAAATGCTTCCGCCTTTATGAGTATAGAAGTAATTTTTGCTCATGGCAACGGATTTTTTGAAATATTTTTAATGATAATGGCAGCGCAATTACGCAGAGATATAGTAAGCAGAAAGCAGCAGGTGATTCCGCCTTATTTTACCAAGGCGGAACAGGGATTGATTTGATTGACTTTGCATAAAGGGACAGGTATAATTCAGTTTATGATGTACATGTTGCCATATGAAGGGGGATTATTTATGGTTATGATTAAGGTACCTGAGTGCGGACAGGAAATTTCCGACAAGGTTCAAAAGGGTACCTATTGCGGAAAGGTTTTGCTGAGGAGGACGAAAAAAGAAGCCGGATAACGTATAAGAAGACAGAAAAATAATAAGAGTACATAAGGGAGATTAATTCTATGGCATTAATTAAGTGTTCAAAATGTGGATCAGAGATAAGCGGAGAAGCTTCTTTTTGCCCCAAATGCGGATGTCCTGTTGCGGGTTCGGCTGCGGCATCCAACAACAATAAGCAGAAGAAAATGATAATAATTATAACAGTGATTGTTATTTTGGCGGCAGCACTGATTGGATTTATAGTTTACAGGTCCGCCAATAAAACGGATAAGAGTGGTTATTATAATGGGTTGAAATGGGGAACATCATATGAAGAAGTCAAAAAACAAATAGACGATGATGTAATCAGTATTGAAAAGGATGGCAAAATTACTGTTGATTTGCAGAATTATGAGGGAAAAGAAGGAGTAAACTGCATATTATCTTATGAGTTTGAAAATGATTCATTAGATCAGGTAGCTTTATTTATCACGAATCTTGACAGCAGTTCTTACACCGATAATTCTCTGATTGAAGAATATACAAAGAAATTTGATGAATTATATGGTGATCACAGTCAGGATCTTTCTACCTACATATGGAAAACAGAGTATAGCAGTATCGAACTGACATTTCTGATGGACAATCTTTTTATAATAGAATACAAAGATATTAATAAAGCAGATTAGAATGATCGGAAGTGAAGCGATTCAGCCGGATGCAGTAAGTGTGACAGCATCCGGCTGATTTTATATTTAAGTCTTCCGGTGCTCAGGAATCACTTTCTTGCGGACAGCACAGGCAGATTCCGAAGAACAGGAGCATCGGCGCCAGTTCCGGTATATTATATGGTAAAGTAAAAGAAACAGGGTAAATACATGCTGAAGGAAATGGAATACCGCAGAGAGGCGGCGCTGCAATATGCAAAGCAATGGGCGCTTGGAAGAAATCCCCGATATTATAATTTTGAAGAACTGGGAGGGGACTGCACCAATTTTGCTTCCCAGTGTATCTATGCGGGGAGCGGCGTCATGAATTATACGCCAGTGACGGGCTGGTACTATAACAGCAGCTCGGACCGCTCGCCAAGCTGGACAGGAGTGCAGTACCTTTATAATTTCCTCACAGGGAATAAATCCGTCGGGCCATATGCTGCGGCAACCGACGCCGCAGGCGCGGTGCCCGGAGATATTGTGCAGTTGGGAAACCAGAACGGGTACTATCACAGCCCGGTGATTGTCGCCGTGGAGGACGGCCGCATTTATGTGGCTGCCCACACCTATGACGCCTATATGAGGCCGCTGGATACGTATATCTACCAAAAGTCGCGTTTCCTGCACATTATAGGGGTTCGCAACTGGTAAGCATTTGTAATGGGGCTGCCGTGGTTCCGGGAAAACGGACGGAATTAATTCAGCTTCCGGAATTCCAGCGGCGTTAGCCCGGTCATTTTTTTAAAGCTGGCTATAAAATGGCTGGCATCGGTAAAGCCCACTCTCTGTGCGATATCCTGTACGCTCATTCGCGGAAAGGTCAGGAGGAATTCCTTTGCCTTATTGATCCGGTAAACGGTCAGGTATTCATAGGCTGAACAACCAAGGAAACGGCCGAACAGACGGGAGAGGTACTGGGGGGTGATAAAAACCTGACGGCTTAAATCCAGCACTGTCAGCTCCTGCCCGTAATTTGTTTCGATCTCTTTTACCACAGGAGCCACATATTTCTCATAGAGAGGGTCTTTAATCAGGTCACGGGTATATACGCCGTCCACGAAATACATCAGCAGCCGGTAACAGTCGGCGGAAAGGGATTTTTCATCTACTGGAGGATTTTCATATTTTTCCATCACATCCCGGATCAGGGCAGCGATTTGCGCGCCCTGATCTTTTTCAATAAAAATGACGGATCTGTTTCCCAGCATTGTGACAATACTGCTTTCTATTGTTCCGGCAAAGGTGGCAAAAAGGGTAAACCAGCTGTCTGTTTTGCCGGAATAGGCATGCTCTGTAAAAGGAGCAATAAGAACGCCTTCCCCTTCATTCAGAAGATATTTTCTTCCCTGGATTTCAATTCGCCCGCAGCCCTTTTCCGTCTGCAGATAATGGTAGAGCGGATAGCCTTTGGGGCGCCGTACGCTTTCCTGGCTCCAGTGGTTGCCTACGGAATCAAAAGTGAAAGGCTCGCTGACAGGCGCGCTCCTGAAAATGATTGGCATGGTTTTTCTCCTGTTTCGAAATGTTATATTTTTTAGTTTAACATGTTACACATCCCGTTGTCCATCCATAATATAATGTCAGTAAAGCCGGGGGAAGAGTCCTGCGGCAATGTAAATTTATGTAAAGAGAGGGAAATACAGGATGGAAGGAAAATTTAAGAGGATTTTATACGGAGGGGATTATAATCCGAACCAGTGGCCCAGGGAAATCTGGGATGAGGATATGCGGATTTTCAGGGATGCGCGGATTAACAGCGCTACAGTGAATGTGTTTTCCTGGGCAAGGCTTCAGCCTTCGGAGGAGACCTATGATTTTGAACAGCTGGATGATATTGTGGACATGCTCAGCCGTGAGAATTATGATATAGTGCTTGCCACATCCACAGCGTCGCTTCCGGCATGGATGGTAAAGAACTATCCGGAGGTGGCAAGGACGGATTATGAAGGAAGACAGCATAAATTCGGCCAGAGACACAACGCCTGCCCCAACTCTCCAATCTACCGGAAATACGCAGAGGCACTGGCATCCAGACTGGCCGAGCGTTATGGAAGCAATCCTCACGTCACCTGCTGGCATGTGAATAATGAATATGGCGGGGAATGCTACTGTGAACACTGCGAAAAGGCTTTCCGTGTCTGGCTGCGCAAGAAATACGGAACGCTGGAAGCGCTCAACGCGGCATGGAACATGGAATTCTGGGGACACACCGTTTACGACTGGGATGAAATCGTGCTGCCTAATGCACTGAGCGAGGGGATAGGCACTGGCAAAACTGCATTTGCAGGAATTTCCATTGATTACCGTCGTTTTATGTCGGACAGCATACTGGCCAATTTTACTATGGAAAGAGATGCCATCCGCCGTTATGATAAGGAAACGCCGATCACGACGAATCTGATGGGAACCTATAAAGGGCTGGATTATTTTAAATGGGCGAAGGAGATGGATATCGTTTCCTGGGACAATTATCCCCGTTATGATACGCCCTGGAGCTATACAGCATTAAGGAACGATCTGATGCGCGGGCTGAAGGATGCTCCCTTCATGCTTATGGAGCAGACGCCCAGCCAGCAGAACTGGCAGCAATACAATTCCCTGAAACGTCCGGGGCAGATGCGGGCGCAGAGCTATCAGACGCTGGCGCGGGGAGCGGATACCATACAGTTTTTCCAGCTGCGCCGCAGCAAAGGGGCCTGTGAAAAATTCCATGGCGCGGTCATTGCTCATGCGGGGACGGAGGATACCAGGGTTTTCCGGGAGGTAAAGCAGCTGGGGACCGAGCTGGAGAAGCTGGGCAATGCCACGTTGGGAGCCGTAAATGAAGCAGAGGTGGGAATTGTTTTTGACTGGGATAATTACTGGGCGCTGGAATATACAAGCGGGCCGTCCGAGGATTTGACCTATGTGGATCAGATTCAGCAGTATTACCAGTTCTTCTATGACAGAAATATTGCGGTACATATGATCCCCTGTGATGCGGATTTCGGCAGATATAAGATGGTGGTTGCCCCTGTGCTTTATATGGTAAAGGAAGGGGTAAAGGAAGCGCTGGAGAAATATGTGGAGCAGGGCGGCGTGCTCGTCACCACCTATATGAGCGGTATTGTGGATCAATCGGATAATGTATACCTGGGAGGTTATCCCGGGCCGTTGAGAACCCTTGCCGGCGTGTGGGTGGAGGAAATAGATGCGCTTTCACCGAAGCAGTCAAATGAGGTGATTTTCCAGGACGGCACAAAAGCCTCCTGCGGGCTGTTATGTGAGCTTATGCATCTGGAAGGCGCCGAATGTCTTGCCAGATATGGTCAGGATTTTTACAGGGATATGCCTGCTGTGACAAAAAACAGGTATGGTGATGGTACAACCTATTATATAGGAACAAGAATGGAAGAAGGGCTTGAAAAGATCCTGGAAAGCGCCGTTTCGGATGCACAGGTAAAGCCAGTGCTTGAAGGAACGGACGGACTGGAGGCAGTTTGCAGGAAAAAAGATGGATGCAGCTTCTATTTTGTGATAAACTTCCAGGATAAGGCGCTGCCGGTCCCTCCCGCTCTCGCAGGCCATATGGATATGCTGACCGGGGAGACGGTAAAGGCGGGAGATATGCTTGCAAAGTACGATGTAAGGATTGTGCGTGTGGAGGATAGTGCTTCACAGGAATAGCGCCGAAAAGCATCAAAGCAAAAATGGATGGCGGAAAGTCCGCTTCTTTTCAGGCAGGAAGCCAGACCTGCAAGAAAAGAAGCGGGCCTTTTGCCGTCCATCAGCTGTTTCCCACCCCGGGCAGCTCTGTCAGGGCACGGAAGCTGTAACCCATCCCTTCCCATTTTGTGAGCAGCTCATCAAGTATTTCACCATTTGTTTTTGAGGTATTATGAAGCAGCACGATGGCTCCGGGATGTACCCTTTTGAGCAGTTTATCGAAGGCCTCTTCGTGGGTCGGCTGCTTATCCTGATCCCAGTCCACATAAGCCAGGCTCCAGAAGAAGGTTTTATAGCCCAGATCTTTTGCGATCTGGAGATTATTTTCACTGTATTTTCCCTGGGGCGGCCGGTAGAACTTCATCATCGGCTGCCCTGTGGTCTGTTCATAAAGCGCTTCCAAATCTCCCAGTTCTTTGGCAAAAGCGTCTTTGTCCATCCGGGACATGTCCGGGTGATGGTAGCTGTGATTCCCCACGATGTGCCCCTCTGCCAGCATCCGTTTTACCAGATCCGGGCTGGTTTCCAGATAATTTCCCACCACAAAGAAGGTTGCCTTTACGTTATGCTTTTTCAACGCATCCAGGATTGCCGGCGTGTTCCCATTTTCATAGCCGCAGTCAAAGGTCAGATAAAGAACCTTATCCTGTGTATTTTCCGCGTAAAAGGCATCATATTTCGCCAGCTCCTCATAGGTGGCATTGGCAACCGGCGGTTTTCCGTCCTCCTGAAAGCTCAGTCCCCAGTTCCCTTCCGCAGGCAGGACCGCCGGCGCCATTGTGCTTCTGGTGTCCACGGCCTTCGCCAGAAAACGGCCTGCAAGGAAGGCCAGGACAAACAGAAAAAGCACCCCCGTCAGCCCTTTGATTTTTTCAAGTTTGTTCATGTGTCTGATTCCGGTTTTTCTTTCATTATATACATCAAAGCCCGGTTTAAGACTTGCAGAATTTTTAGCAAAATGTTAACACTGCCTGAAAAAAAGAAGGAATCCGCAAAAAACAGCGCAAAATCACGATTCTTAAGCGTGTAAGGTATTTTTATATGCAGTCTGCGGTAGAAAAATGAAGAAAAAGCTTGTAAGTTTTTGCCATATTCAACCTTGTTTTTTTGTAATATAATAACAAGCCGGGGCGAAACTGAGTGGTTCCGTCCCGGCTTGCAAAATTATAAAGACAGAATATGTAAAGAGGAGGAAGATAGGACATGACTGTAGCACAGATATTAGCTGTTGTTATTTTTGTGGCAATGTTCGGATTGATTGTGTCGGAAAAAATTGAACGGCACCTTGTATCCCTGGGATGCGGCCTTTTGATGATCGTCCTGGTTTTCGGCCTGAGCATGCACAGCATGCCGGCAATCTGGAACACACTGGCGCTGAGGGATTTTTTTACGGCAGGCTTCTGGTATCAGGCAAAGGAAGCGGCGGAATCCTCGTCCGGAATTAACTGGGCGACGATTCTTTTTATTGCGGGAATGATGATAATGGTGGAAGGCATGGGAAGAGCAGGCTTTTTCCGTTGGCTGTGCCTGCGTATTGCAAAGGCTGTAAAGTACCGGACAATTCCGCTTTTTATTACTTTTATGGTAATGTCCAGCATCCTGGCCATGTTTATTGACAGTATTACGGTAATCTTATTTCTGGCGGCGGCCACGGTGGAGCTGGCCCGTCTGCTGAAATTCAATCCGGTTCCAATGATTATTTCGGAAATTTTCTGCGCCAACCTGGGCGGCTCCGCCACCATGTGCGGGGATCCGCCGAATATTATTGTGGGAACCTCACTGGGATATTCCTTCAGCGATTTTATTACAAACACAGGTTATATTGCACTGATCGCCCTGGTGTTTACCATTGCTTATTTTTACTTCTGCTTCCGGAAGGAGCTGGGGCAGAGCGCGGCGGGAAAAGGGACGGTATCCTATCCGGATCCCAGGGATGCCATCGAAAATAAGAAGGATTTCATCATCAGCTGTATCATTTTTGCCTGTGCGGTAGTGCTCCTTATCACACATGCACAGACAGGGCTGACTGTGGCGGCCATAGGCGCTTTTATCGGCGTGGTGACCCTTCTTACGGCGGGCAGGGAGGCTGTAATCCTGTTGAAAAAGGTGGATTATAAGACACTCCTGTTTTTCATCGGCCTGTTTATTGTGGTAGGCGGACTGGAACAGACCGGAATCCTGGAGCTGATCGCCGGCTTTATTGCAAAAATAAGCGGTGACAACGCCATGCTCATGATCGCCATCGTCCTGTGGGTTTCAGCCATTGCCAGCGCTTTTGTGGACAACATCCCCTTTGCGGCTACAATGGTGCCGGTTATCAGGAGCCTGGCGGCGGCACAGGGCGTGGATCTTTCCGTGCTTGCCTGGACGCTGGCCATGGGAACCGATATCGGCGGCAGCGCAACGCCCATCGGCGCTTCTGCCAATGTTGTGGGAATTTCCGTGGCGGCTAAGGAAGGACATATGATTGGCTGGGGAAAATACTGTAAATATGCGGCGCCGGCTACCATTCTCGTGGTGCTGATCTCCATGCTGTGTATTTATGTCAGATATTTCTAGGAAGGAGAGGCTGATGGACGGACAGATGATTATTTCCGTGGGACGTGAGTTCGGCAGCGGCGGCCATGTAATTGCCGAAGCGCTTGCCAAAAGATTCGGCTTGCCGTTATATGACAGCAATCTTCTGGAACATATTGCGCAGGAGAAAAATATAGATCATACAGAATTGAAAAAATATGACGAGAAGCCTAAAAACAGGCTGCTTTCCAGGACGGTCCGGGGTTACTCCAATTCCGCGCAGGAAATCATTGCGTATATGCAGTTCGACTATCTGAAAAAAAAGGCGGAGAGCGGAGAATCCTTTGTGGTGGTAGGCCGCTGTGCTGAAACAAAGCTGAAGGGCTTTCCCGGCCTTATCTCCTTTTTTATCCTGGGGGATAAGAAAAAGAAGGCGGAGCGTGTGATGAAGGTATACGGCGTTTCCAGGGACGAGGCCCTGCATATGATGGAGCGGGAGGACTGGGAACGGAAAACCTATCATAATTACTATTGCAGGGGGAAATGGGGAGATTCCAGAAATTATGATTTCTCCATCAACAGCAGCAGGCTGGGTATTGACGGCACGGTGACGATGCTTGAGGAATATATCAGGGCTGCCACTCATTAACAATTTTCAGGCCGGCAGTTAGAAATGCACTTGCCATTAACCGTAAAAATGCTAAAATAAAAGAAACGGCAGTTTTCGGCTGCCGGAATTCTACTAAGCTTGGGGGAAGTGTTATGGGGAAACAGTTGATTATTTCCGTAGGACGTGAATTCGGCAGCGGCGGCCATGTGATTGCAGAGGAGCTGGCCAGACGGTTTGAGCTTCCGCTGTACGATAATAACCTGCTGGAGCACATTGCTGAGGAAAAGGAGATTTCTCACGAAAGCCTGAAAAAGTATGATGAACGGCCGAAGAACAGGCTTTTTTCCAGAACGGTAAGGGGCTATTCCAATTCCATGCAGGAGAATCTTGCCAATATGCAGTTTGATTACCTGAAAAAGAAAGCCGCAGCAGGAGAATCCTTTGTCATTGTGGGCAGATGCTCTGAAACGATTCTGAAGGGCTTCGACGGCCTGGTTACCATATTTGTCCTGGGAGATCCGGATGTAAAGGCGGAGCGTATCAGAAAGGTCTACGGCGTATCCGAAGAGGAAGCCAGGCGTATGATGAAGCGGGAGGACTGGAACAGGAAATCCTACCATAATTATTACTGCAAAGGCAAATGGGGAGATTCCAGAAATTATGATTTCTCCATCAACAGCAGCAGGCTGGGAATTGAGAAAACAGTGGATATGCTGGAAAACTGCATCAGAGCGCGTATGGAATCAAATTGCTGAAACAGCAGCGGGACGGATACATATTTATTAACTGCATAAGGAGTAAAAGTACGGTAAAATAGAATCTGCGGCCGGAGACGCCGCAGATTTTTTATAATTTTTCATTATTTTTGTAATAATTAATCATAAGGATATAGTCAATTGTTTCATTTCGTGCTAGACTATATCATATTGAAGATATTTTGTAACGGATATTTCTGCCCGGACAGTTGTTCCGCCATTCACTGCAGTTTCAGAAAAAGGGAAGAGGATACCGCAGCAGCCTATCGGAGACAAATGAAAATTTCCCGGAGGTACGTAAGTGAAAGCTGAAGCGAAGGAAAAAAAGAAATCAGGCGCGATACTGGCGGCATCAGCAGGGATTTTTGTGATTGCCCTGTCTGTTTCCAGTTTCTTTCTTATCCAGATTATCGGCAGAATGAACCGCAGCGCCAATCAGAATCTTCTGACCTCCAGCCGGGTTATTAATGAGGGGCTGAATAATAAGATCACTTTGGATCAGGAAATGTTAAACACCCTTGCAGACCTGCTTGCCCTTGAAGAAGAGGACATGGTTGGGAAGACGCTGTGTAAATATACGGATTTTACGGATTTTTATCAATTTTCATATATAAATATGGATGGGAAGGGAACAGACAGCAAGGGAAATACCATTTATGCCTCGGATTTTCAGTTTGATGAGATATCCCTTTCTCAGGGGAAGAACGGTATTTCAGCCCCCTATTACGGTTCCAGCGGGCGGCTTCAGCTCACCTACCAGTCCCCTGTAATCAGGGATGGAAAGCAGGTAGGGGCCGTATATGCGGATCGGATTGTCAATGATTATAACCTTCCTACCCTGTTTACCTTCCATAATGGGGCGGGTTCCGCCTTTGTAGTGGACAGCGATGGGAAATTCATTATCAGCTCCCGGGGAACGGGAGGGGAAAAAGACATTTTCAGCTATCTGGGAGAACAGGGGAATGGAGATGCCGTCCGGGAGACGCTCCGTCAGGTGATGGAGGAAGAAAAAAGCGGAACGCTTACCATCGTATATAAAGATCAGAAGTCCCTGCTGGGTTTCCTTCCTGTAGAAGCGCCGGAGGGCTGTTATCTTCTCACGGTTATACCGCGTTCGATCCTTCAGCAGGAGGCTACGCCCATCATCTGTATGCTGTGCTGTATGTTCTGCCTGCTCCTTATCGGAGGAATTTCCATTTCAGCACTGCTGGCGGGCAGACAGTCCATGAAGGCCGATGTAAAGCAGAAGGAGTACCGGGAGAAGCTGTTCGGGAACCTTTCGGCGAATATTGATTTTGCATTTATGCTGTATACGCCGGAGCAGCAGAAGGTGGAGCTGGTGTCGGATAACCTGCCGGGGCTTCTTGGCATAACCTCGCAGCAGATAATGGAAAGGCCCGGACAGGTGTTTGATGCCAGCGGCATGTCCCGGGAGGATGAGGCCAGGAACGGCTTCCTGAAGGGGACGCTTGGAGAGCAGATTACAAGGGAGTCCATGGTAGGAAGCGGACCAAATGAGGTGAGACGCTGGATTGCGGTCCATCTGATACCGGCGGATTACGGACAGTATCTGGCAGTATTTCATGAGACGACCAGTGAGCATGATATGCGGGAACAGCTGGCGGATGCCCTGACGCAGGCGCAGAACAGCAACCGCGCAAGAACGGCCTTCTTTTCCTCCATGTCCCATGACATCAGGACTCCTATGAATGGAATTATAGGAATGACGAATATCGCCTTAAAGAATCTGGATGACAGGGAAAAGGTAGAGTCATGTCTGAACAAAATTACGGCGGCCTCAGGACATTTGCTGTCTCTGATTAACGAAGTGCTGGACATGTCCCGAATCGAGAGCGGAAGGATCAGCCTCAAGGAAGAAAATGTGCATCTTCCCAGCCTGATTGGAAACCTTCTGTCCGTTATCAAGCCTGATATGGATAAGAAGGGGCAGAGCCTGCGGATGCAGTCACGGATTCTGGAGCATGACACGGTAATCAGTGATACGCTGCATTTGCAGAAAATATTGCTCAACCTGTTGTCCAATGCGGTGAAGTATACGCAGGAGGGTGGTGAAATCCGCCTGCTGATTTCAGAGCTGCCGATGGAGTCGGATACCATAAGGATGCGTTTTGTGGTAGAGGATAACGGCTTCGGCATGAGCCCTGCATTCCTGGAGCGTATTTTCCAGCCCTTTGAAAGAGCGGAGGACAGCAGGATGAACCAGGTTCCCGGCACGGGGCTGGGGCTTGCGATCACAAAGAGTATTGTGGATCTGATGGGCGGACTGATAAGCGTGGAAAGCAGGGAGCATGAGGGATCACGTTTTACGGTGGAAATTCCGCTGAAGCTGCCGGCGCAGCAGGTGGAGGAATTCCCGGAGCTGTCCGGTTATTCGGCGCTTATCGTGGATGATGATCGGGATGCCTGCGAAAGCATCGGCCTGATACTCCAGGAAAGCGGTGTGCGCGCCAATTGGGTTAACAATGGCCCTGCGGCGGTGGAACAGGTCTACAAGGCCCATGAGGAAAAGGATGATTACTGCGTTGTTATTCTTGACTGGAGAATGCCCGGAATGGACGGCCTGGAGACCGCAAGACAGATCAGGGGGCGGCTGGGCAGCGAGGTCCCCATTCTTCTGTTGTCCGCATATGATTGGGAAAGTGTGAAGGAGGAAGCTCTTGAGGCAGGAATTAACGGCTTCCTGACAAAGCCGATTTTCAGGACAGAGCTTCTGGAGCAGATGAAATATTACATATGGGACAAAAATAAGGAAACGGAGAAACAGGAAGCGGAGAAATCGGTAACAGCGAAACTGCAGCCGGAAGAAGCGGAAAACCTGCAGGGGATCAGAATCCTGACAGCGGAGGATAATGAGCTGAACCGGGAAATCATTGTGGAGCTCCTGGAAAACAGCGGCGCTGTGGTAGACAGCGCGCAAAATGGGAAAGAGGCGCTGGATTATTATCTGGACAGCAGTCCCGGATATTACCATCTCATACTGATGGATGTAAATATGCCGGTAATGGACGGACTGGAGGCTGTAAGAGCGATCAGGGATTCAGGCAGGGAGGATGCGGCCATGATTCCGGTGATTGCCATGACTGCGGATGTTTTTAAGGAAGATATTAACAAGTGCAGGGAAGCGGGAATGAATGCACATATAGGAAAACCAGTGGAGCTGGACAAGTTGTACAGCACGCTCCGGCGGTTTTTAAATACGGGAAAATCAGGGGAAATGTGATGAATGGGAAAAAGATGGGAAAAAGTGTGCTGTGCGCTGTATTGGTAACCGCTCTCCTGGGGGCAGGCTGCGGAAAGGAACAATCCGCTCCGGAGGTGTATCTGGACGAAAGCATTCCGGAAACGCCTGTGAAGCTGTTTACACAAAACGAAACGGTTTCTGTAGCCATCGAAGAATGCTGCAGGAAGGTGCTGAACCGGGACGGGAACACCAACATAACTCTTTACAGTGATTCTGCGGGCTATTATGCGGAAGAGGGGCTGTCATACCGGGAGCTTCTTCTAAAGCGCCTGTCCTCAGGGACCGCAGATGATTTATACCTCATCCCGGCAGAGGATGTGCTGGAGTTTGATGATAAGGGGTATATCTACGACATGTCGGATCTGAAATGTGTGTCGAACCTGTCAGATGATGCATTGATACAGAGCACCTATGACGGAAAGGTATTTTCCATTCCGCTTACATATACCTGTTTCGGTTTTGTCTGGAATGTGGACATGCTGAAAGCGTACGGCCTGGAGGTTCCGGAAAATCTGGAGGAATTTTTGAATGTGTGTGAGACTCTGAAGGAAAACGGAATACTTCCATATGGGGCGAACAAGGATTTTGCCCTGACGGTGCCGGTGATGTGCGCAGGACTTTATGATGTTTACCAGGAGGCTGATTCAGAAAAGAAGCTGGAGGCATTGTCAAACGGGGAGACAGCGATCAGCGAGTATATGGAAAAAGGCTTCAGCTTTCTCCGGCTGCTGATCGATCGGGGCTATATGGATCCGGAAGGCGCGCTCGGCATGGCGCCCCTGAGTGATGAAGAAAAGGCTTTTTTTGCGGAAGGAAACTGTGCTTTCATATGCGCGCTTTATCGGGGCGTCACTTTTGAAGGCTATCCGTTTGAAATAAAGATGACGCCTCTGCCGGTGCTGGAAAACGGTTCCATCTGCGTGGTCGGCGCGGATCAGCGTCTTGCAGTCAATCCGGGTTCGGAGCATCTGGATGCGGCCATTGCCATCGTTGAAGCGTTGGGCCAGACGGAAACGCTGGATTCCTTTGCTGCAAGCCTTGGAAAGATATCCTCTTCCCAAAATGCCACAGCACCGGATATTCCCCAGTCGGATTCGATTATTGCATGCGTGGCCGGCGGCGGGCAGATTCCCAATCAGGATTTCCGTCTGCATTTTAACGTATGGGATACGGTGCGGGATTTGAGCCAGCAGGTCTGCCGGGGAATGAGCGCGGAAGAAGCGGCGGCAGAGTATGATTCCAGGCAGCAGCAGGAAATTGCAGTGTATGGAAAGCAGTAATGCAAAAATAACGAAAACGGTATTGTGGGCTTAAGCAGGCTCCGGTACCGTTTTTGCATGGTATTTACGGGAGAATGAATGGCCGGATCGTTGGCTTGAAAAGGCTGGCTGGAGGAGATATTCGTAAAAGGTATAACTATGTATTATTTTTAAGTATTTGCCTTTGGCATAAAGTGAATTTACAATAAAAACAGAAAAGGAAGCATTCAATTTGATTAGCAGGCGGCGAAACTGCAAAGAAACAGGAGGAAGAAAAAATGGTATACCGCGAATTTCAGGACTTACAGTTATCTGCCCTGGGTATGGGGGCCATGCGTCTGCCCGTGATTGATGGAAATGACGCGCAGATCGATAAGGAAGCAACTGCTGAAATGGTTACTTATGCCATGGAGCATGGCATCAACTATTATGATACCGCATGGGGCTACCATGACGGTAATTCCGAAACCGTGATGGGGAAGGCTTTGAGCCGGTATCCCAGGGAAAGCTTTTATCTGGCCACTAAATTTCCGGGCTATGATTTATCCAACATGGACAAGGTGGAAAGCATTTTTGAAGCACAGCTGGAAAAATGCGGAGTGGATTATTTTGATTTTTATCTGTTCCACAACGTATGTGAAATGAACATTGATGCCTATCTGGATGAAAAATACGGTATTTTCGACTACCTGATGGAGCAGAAGAAAAAGGGGCGTATCCGTCATTTGGGATTTTCCGCCCATGGAAGCTATGATATTATGAAGCGATTCCTGGACGCTTATGGCGAGCATATGGAATTCTGCCAGATCCAGCTCAATTATCTGGACTGGTCGTTCCAGAATGCCAGGGCAAAGGTCGAGCTTCTGAAGGAGCATCATATCCCTGTCTGGGTCATGGAGCCTCTGCGCGGCGGAAAGCTGGCGTCACTGGAGGATGAGAATGCCGCTGTCCTGAAGGGGCTTCGCCCGGAGGAGGGGATTCCCGCATGGGCCTTCCGGTTCCTTCAGTCAATCCCCGGGGTGACCATGGTGCTTTCCGGAATGTCCAATTTTCAGCAAATGCAGGAAAATATCGCTGTCTTTGAAGAGGATAAGCCGCTGGATGAGAAGGAAATGGCTGCGCTGTTGGAAGTGGCGGATCGTATGGTAAAAAAGATTGCCCTGCCCTGCACCGCCTGCCATTATTGTGTGAGTCATTGTCCGAAGGGACTGGATATTCCCGCCCTTCTGGAGCTGTATAATGAGCACTGCTTTACAGGAGGAGGCTTTATCGCGCCGATGGCGCTGATGGCGGTGCCGGAGGAGAAAAAGCCCGGCGCCTGCATCGGCTGCAGAAGCTGTGAGGCAGTCTGTCCCCAGCAGATAAAAATATCGGAGGCAATGGCGGATTTTTCGGCGCGGCTGCAGGGTTAAGGAGGATATGCGATGCCTGAGGGCAGTCACAGAGTAAGGCGATTGGGAACGGACAGGCTTTCGGCCGGGAGGGATTGGCGGATATGGAGCTTCGGGTACTGAATTATTTTTTGATGGCTGCAAGGGAAGAAAACATTACCAGGGCCGCGTCGCTTCTGCACGTGACCCAGCCTACGCTTTCCAGGCAGCTGATGCAGTTGGAGGAGGAGCTGGGGGTAAAGCTGTTTGAACGCAGCAGCCACAGCATTATTCTGACGGATGAAGGAATGCTGCTGAAGCGCCGGGCACAGGAGCTGCTCCGGCTTGCGGAAAAAACAAAAAGGGAGGTTTCCCACGAGGAGGAGAGCATTATCGGTGAAATTGCCATCGGCAGCGGGGAACTGAGAAGCAGCGGCTGCCTGGCGGAGCTTCTTTCCTCCTTCCGGGAAAAATATCCTATGATACAATACGATATTTTCAGCGGCAACGCGGACAATATCAAGGACAGGATGGAACAGGGGCTTCTTGATATGGGGCTGCTGCTGGAGCCTGTGGACATCGGCAAATATGAGTTTATCCGTATGCCATTAAAGGAGGAATGGGGGATTCTTGTGCGGAAGGATTCCCCGCTGGCACAAAAAAAGGCAGTCCGGCCGGAGGATCTGATTGGCCGGCCGCTGATGGCATCGGGCCGGGGACTGGTGCAAAATGAGCTGGCAAACTGGTTTGGCGAATATGCGGATCAGGTAGATATTTTTTCTACCCATAACCTTCTTTATAATACGGCCATGATGGTGGATAAAGGAGCGGGAGAGGCGCTGACGCTGAGGCTGGAAAGCAGCTATGACAATTTATGCTTTGTACCGCTTTCCCCCGGCCTGGAAACCGGTTCGGTGCTGGCATGGAAGAAAAACCAGGTGTTTTCGCCGGCAACAGCGGCATTTATCAGGCATGTGAAAAAATGTATCAGAAAAGAACCAATGGGAGAGGAGGCGTGAGGATATGACAAAATCGGAAGCCTGCGAACGTTACCGGATTCCGCCGGAAATCCTCAGTGAATATGAAAGCTGGGGCTTGTGCGGGGCGGTAAGACAGGTAATGGGGGACTGGCAGTATGACGACCAGGATCTGGAGCGCCTTGGAATGATTATGACGCTGCATGATATCGGTTTTAGCCCGGAAGAGGTGGAGAGCTATATGAGACTGATGCTTGCCGGAGAGTCCACGGAAAACGAGAGGATGAAAATGCTTGATGCCAAGCGGAGCAAGGCCCTGGATGAAATCCATTTCCGCGAAAGGCAGCTGGAGCGTATGGATTATCTGCGGCATGAGATGAAGAAGGGGAAAAAATAAATGCAATATATAAAGCTTGGAAATTCAAAGCTGCGGGTATCCCGTATCTGTATGGGCTGCATGGGCTTTGGCGATGCCGGAAAAGGACAGCATACGTGGACGCTGGACGAGGCGCATTCCCGGGAAATCATTAAAAGAGGGCTGGAGCTGGGAGTGAATTTTTTTGATACCGCAGCCGCTTATCAGGGCGGAACCAGCGAACAGTATGTGGGAAGGATCCTGCGGGAGCTGGCCGTAAGAGAGGATGTGGCGGTTGCCACCAAATTCCTGCCGCGCACGCGGGAGGAAGCAGAGAGCGGCATTACAGGACAGCAGCATATTATGCATATGATGGATAAAAGCCTTCAGAACCTGGGGATGGATTATGTGGATTTGTATATTTATCATATGTGGGATTATGAGACGCCGCTTTACGAGATTATGGAAGGGCTGAATGCTGTGGTAAAAGCAGGAAAAGCCCGTTATATCGGTATTTCAAACTGCTTTGCATGGCAGCTGGCGAAAGCGAATGCGCTGGCGGAAAAGGAAGGATTTGCAAAATTTATATCCGTCCAGGGGCACTATAATCTGATTTTCCGGGAAGAAGAGCGGGAGATGGTACCTTACTGCAGGGAAGAAAACATTGCGCTGACGCCCTACAGTGCGCTGGCGGGAGGACGGCTGTCTAAGCTTCCGGGAGAAAAATCGAAGCGCCTGGAGGAGGATAGCTATGCACGCCAGAAGTACGGCAGTACACAGGCGCTGGATCAGATAATAATAGAACGGGCCGCACTGCTGGCGGAACAGAAGGGGGTTACCCTGACAGAAATAGCTCTGGCATGGCTTTTGCAGAAAACAGCGGCCCCAGTAGTGGGTGCGACGAAAATCCATCACATAGAAGGGGCGGCGAAAGCAGTTGATGTGCAGCTGACGGAAGAGGAGACCGCTTTTCTGGAGGAAATGTATGTGCCGCACAAGCTGGTTGGCGTTATGGCGGAAAATAACCGCTGACCGCATGGGATGGCCCGGGAGGCGTTGTGCAGATGGAGCAGCGGAGACAACTGGATAAAAGTAGCGCTATTAAGCATTATCGGTATTTTGGTAAAGATGTCTGTATTTCCGATGAGACACACCTGTTTCCAACTTAAATTTGCGGGAAAAGCCTGCTAGAATAGTGCGTTTTCGTTGATTGAAAAATATATAGGGCATATTACATCCATATGCTGGTATGGATTCTGGCATAAGATGGGTGATACGGAAATCAGGGGATATTCATAAAGGATATACTAATGTACAATCCTCCACGTCCGCAGCTTCCTTTTCGCTAATATAGATTTCTGCTGAAAGGGAAAGATCATTATCGGAAAACTTCTCTTCATGAAAAAGTTTTGCTATGGCCGGCCAGCTTTGGGCGGCGTCCCCGGTTTCAAGCCAGATTCCTAAAAGAGGGCCGGAACCTTCTCGATCGATATAATCATATCCATTATCCTGAATGGATCCATCCGTCAATTCCTCAATTCGATCGGGAATCAGGTAACGCAGGTCCAAATCCGGATTTATGAGTTTTCCGGGATCTAATAGTATAACAATAGTCTGCATATTTTTTCTCCTGTAATTATATATTGTAGTTATTTATTATTATAGATTCACAAGCACCAAAAGTCCAATAAACAAAACTAAAATAATTCCTCCGGCCAGGCAGATTAAGTTAAGGATTTTCAGCGTATTCCTTTTGAATACTTTTTCCAGAAGGAAAAAGAACCCAATTCCAATAAGGCCGCCGAAAGTATTTGCGAGCAGGTCGGTAATATCGCTTGCACCGATGGAAAAGACAAACTGGATTACCTCAAAGGCCAGGCTTGTCAAAAATACGGGAGCAACTTTCTTAAAGAAAGCCTGGCCCTGTAACAACATACCCATGAAAATACCAAAAGGGATAAATGCCGCTACGTTGTTGATGATTTCGCTGTAGTTTGTTTTCCCGTTTGTAACCATCGATTCGGCAAAAGGAATTAAATTGATATTTCTCAGATGCGGCAGCCCCTGAAAAGACAGCTGCATTTTAAAGATTATAATCCAAATCAAAGCAGCAAGATATACAATCAGCAATCCCCGTGTCATTTTTTTAGAATTCAACATATCCCGGCCTTCTTTCTTAAAGTCACTTCCTTAAAGTCATCCAAATTAATCGTATCAAATTCAAGATTAATCTTATTAAATTCATTTTCGCACAGGAAAATTAAATAATACTGCACAAAATTCTTAATTTTAAGAAAAGACAGATTTATTGTCACACGGACGCCGCCGCGCAATCTAACAATACAGGAGGAAAAATTATAAGCACGGGAACCGATGCAGAATCCGCCCTGTCATATCTTCTGGGCAGCTCCTGCAAAAGACGAAGCTTATACAAACATAAAAACATAGGAGGAAGTTTATGAACACAGGGATTATTCTGGATTATCTGACCGGCCTGGCCGGAAACAACAACCGGGAATGGTATCATGCCCACAAGAAGGAGTATCAGGAGGCAAATGAGGAATTTATTGCGCTGTTACAGGAATTGATTTGGCGGATAGGGGAAAAGGACAGCAGTATTTTGCATAACGATCCACGGGACCTGACATTTAAGCTAAACAGGGATACCCGCTTCAGCCATGATAAATCTCCTTACAATCCGGCCTTCCGCGCCCACATCTCTTCCGGCGGGAAGCTGCCAATTCCTGTAGGATATTATCTGATGGTTAAGCCGGATGGGCAGTCCTTTCTGGGAGGCGGCCTTTTTGCGGATATGTTTAAAGACGCAACCGGGATGATAAGAAATTATATCGCACAACATCCTGGCGAATGGGAGCAGGTGCTTCAGGCGCCGGATTTCAGGAATACCTTTGAGGTACAGGGAACGGCGCTGAAAAATGTCCCCGCAGGCTATGACAGGGAACATCCCCAGGCCGAATATCTGAAATTGAAAAGCTGGTATCTGGAATACCTGGTCAGTGACGCCGTTGTGCGTAATACGGAGGATTTTCTGGATTTGGCCGTGGGTATTTTCCTGAAAATGAAACCTTTTAATGATTTTTTGAACCGTGCGCTGGCCGGATTTAAAATGCCTGAACGATAAAAAAGGAGAATAACCATGAAAACTTTTTTACTTACCTGTCTCGTCGGAATGATTGCCGGGGCCATAGATATTCTGCCCATGATTAAAATGAAGCTGGACAGGCATTCCATTGCCTCGGCCTTCGTATTTTATTTCATTCTTCCCTTTGTCATCCTGGATATTGACCTGTTCGGCCTGGTCTGGTGGCTGAAGGGCGGAGTGACCGGACTGGCTATGGCTCTGCCCATCATTATCATGGTGGCCAAGGAGGATAAGAAGTCTGCTCCGCCCATGCTTATCATGTCAGCTGTGCTTGGCACGCTTATCGGTATTGCAGGGCATTTCCTGCTGTAGATCCTCAGGAGCACAGAAGCGTTCCGTCCTGCACGGTGATGATCCGTGTACTGCTTTCAGCCGCTTTGGGAGAGTGGGTTACCATGATGATTGTCTGGTGCTGTTCCTTGTTGATTTCACTGAGCAGAGCCATGATTTCCTCTCCGGTTTTGCTGTCCAGGTTCCCTGTAGGTTCGTCGGCAAAGAGGATTTCAGGGCTGCCCATGAGCGCCCGGGCGATGGCCACACGCTGCTGCTGGCCGCCGGAGAGTTCCCGGGGCGTGTGCCTGCGCCGGTCGGACAGACCGACGGTTTCCAGCAGCTGTGCCAGCCTGTCCTGATAATCCGCTGCCTTTTTGCCATCCAGCAGCAGAGGGAGCAGAATGTTTTCTTCCACGTTCAGATTGGGGATCAGATTATAAAACTGAAAAACAAAACCGATTTTCTTACGCCGCAGCCGGCTCATTTTTTCATCGGTAAAATGGGAGATGTCCATCCCGTCCAGAAGGACGGAGCCGGCCGTGGGGGCGTCCAGGCCTCCTAAAATATAGAGCAGCGTGCTTTTTCCGGAGCCTGACGGCCCCATGATGGAAACGAATTCTCCCCGTGCGACCTGCAGGGAAATGTCCTTCAGCACCCTTGTGGTACTGTCTCCCAGCTGAAAATCCTTTCTGATATGCTTACCTTCCACGGCAATGCGTTCTGTTGATGTTTTCATATAAGCTTTCCTTTCTGTTTAAAATGTTAAAATATATTAAAATGCTGGAATATAGTGTCCCTGTATACAATTTTATTTTTTCCCTGTCTTTCCTGGCGGCCGGCAGTTATTCGAACTTGATTTCCTCCACCAGCTTCATCCGGCGGCTTTTCAGGATAGGGACGGCTGAACCGAGCAGCGTTACCCCGATTCCCATAAGTCCGGCCGACAGGAAGGTGGAAATTTCCAGGTGCGGTGACATGGATATTTTCGGGCCTGCCACAAGAAAAATGGTCTGTATCTCCAGGTAAGAAACGACAATGGCGATAATCGCGCCGATCAAACCGGAGGAAAAGCCTTCAATCAGTGTCATTTTCATGTTCTGCCTGTTGCTCAGCCCTACGGATTTGTACATGGCCGTGATGCGCCGTTTCTGCATATAGTTAATCAGCAGATTGTTGATAACGCCCACAGCGGCCAGCAGCAGGATGAAATAGGTCATGCTGTGCATGGGCTGCAGAAAGGCTCCCACTGTGGAAAGGGCGTCGGTATTAAACTCCTCTACGGTCCGGCTCCAGTTGGAGGTATTGCCGAAGAGATCCCGGATCTGCACCATAACGGCCTCCGGATCGGCGGCGGTATAGGCAAGAAAATCATAAGAGGAAGCGCCGAAGTCATCTGCCGCCCAGCGGGAGGAAATGACGGCCTCCACGTCGGTGGCCCGGGATTTAAAGCTGCCGGCGATTTTATAATTATAGGAAGCGTTTCCATCCGACAGCGTAATTATATCGCCTGTGGAAAAGCCGCTGCGTTCCATACAGCTTTCACTCAAAAGTATGGTCCTTTCCGATTGAAAAACGGAAGCCTCCGGCCTTTGGCTTTCTGTATAATGAAGCGCAAACATGGAGGAGTACCAGTCAGGATTGTCGGTTCCTTCCAGCCTTGTAAAGGTTATATTATTTTCCTGATCAGGACTGACCGTTTTTCCGGCCTGAATACTGTTTTCAAAGACATAGAGGGGGAGAAGCTTTTCCACTCCCTCCATATTTTGCACCTGCTCCACAAAAGCGGGATCCATATGGCCGTCTGCAAAGCCCTGAAGCTCTGCGCCGTTAAAGACATCGCTCACATAGGCGGTCACAAAATCGCCCACCACCTGAATGGCAATTACAGCGGAAATACTGATGAAGAGCAGTGTAATATTCTGCGTGGTATTCCTGTTGCCTCTCATATTCCGGGCGGCAAGCCTGCCCTCGTTCCCGAAAACAGCACCATACAGACGCTCCATTCCCCGCGCGGCCAGATTGGTAAAAAGAGGTACGAACAGAATGGCTGAGGCAATGAGGCCCAGCAGGGAAAAACCGCCGGCCGGATAAAGCAGGTCTTTCGTGACAGCCCTGGGCAGAAGGGCGGAAATGGCAAACAGGATCACGCCGCCCGCGGCAATAAAACGGTGGGAAGATCGTGCCTCCTCTACAGTTCCAAGCACTACCTTTTTCACGGGAAGACGGCTTGCGCGCCGTATGGGAAGCCAGGCGCTTAACAGGGAGACAACAACGGCCACGGCAAAGGAGAGAAGGATGCCGGCCGGGGAAACGATGACGGGGATTTCGATTCCCTGGGAAAGGGATTGTCCCATGCCCTGTAAAATCAGCCGCAGCAATGCGATTCCCACAGGGATGCCCAGCAGACCGCCCATAATGCCATACAGCATGCTTTCCAGCAGAAGAATCCGGGTGACTGTTTTCTGTGTTGCGCCGATGCTGCGGAAGGTTCCGATGACCGGCAGACGATCCAGCGTAATCACCTTATAACTGCTGTAAATAATGAAAACGCTCATGGTAAGAGAAAAGAAGCTTATGAGGAAAAAAGGCATGGACTTTTGTCTGGCGTCCGCGGCAATCTGCGCTTCCTTCACAGTTTCGGTGACCTGAAGGCCGTCTGCCAGCGCTGCGGCCAGCGCTTCCTTCAGCGCCGCTGCTGAAACGCCGTCTGCAGGCGCTATCAGGATTTCAATGAAGCCTTCCGTCTGCCCGGTAAGAACGGCCAGCGTTTCCATAGGCAAAAGCGCGGTGGCGCCTCTTGTGTGCCGCAGGAAAACGGTGTCGTAGGCTGCGATTGCGGCAACCTCAAGGGTTACCGGAGTCCCTTCTAGCCACAGGGAAAAATCATCCCCCGTTTGAATGCCGTACTTTGATGTAAAGCGATCCGGCAGCAGGATACGGTCTCCCTCAAAATCGGAAAGCTCCCCGCCTTCCGTCAGGCGCGGCGGATTGATTTTGTTAAGGGAAGGCAGATCGGCGGCAATGAGATCGATGGTTTCATAATAACCATTTTCATGGTAAAGGGCAGATCCCTTCAATATGCCAACCGCCGCTCCAATGGCTGGCAGATCCGGAATGTCTTGGGAAGTGACAGCACCGGACGGTGAGGATACGGACAGTGCTGCGCTCCCGGCCATCCCCCGCGCCATTTTTTTCTGTGCGTTTTCATAGGATGCGCCGATGGAAAAGGATACGAACAGAAGCGTGGTGGAAAGAAGAATGGACAGCAGCATGACACCGCTCCGCAGCTTGCGTTCCTTAACGTTGGTGATGATGTACTTCAGTATGATTTTCACAAGATACCTCCTCTGAATTTGATTTTTATTGTACTGCGTGGCTTGCATATATGCAAAATAAGGCTGGCAGCTACCATAGGTACATGATACGCTGTCAGCCTTAAGGGGATTTTCAGGGAACCTTAATTAACCTTAATTAAAGGAAAGTCTATCTGGAACAGGGTTCTGCTGTCCGCAGGGATGTTGAGCAAAACCGGTTTGGCGCCGGGGGAACCGTAGAGGAGCCTGGAGGCCTGGTGCTGCAGGGAGAAAACGCTGATACTGCCTCCATGAAGCTCGGCAATACCTTTTACGATGGCCAGGCCAAGGCCGGTACCCTCCGGTTTCCGGCCGGTATCCTGGCCGCGGTAATAGCGGTCAAAGAGATGTGCCGCATCCTCCGGAGGGATTCCCCTTCCGTTGTCGGCAACGGCGATTTGGAGTGCGGAATCCGTAACGGCGGCCAGTATTGTGACTTCGGTGTTTTCATTTCCATGGACAAAAGCATTGATGATCAGGTTACGGAAGGCTCTTGTTAAGAGGGTAGGGTCAAACGGAAACAGGATGGGCGCATCGTCACTTAGAAAATGGATCGTGCGGTTTTCGTATTCCGGTGTGTTCAGGATATCGATGGCAAGCTCCTTCAGGAAACGGACGATATCCTGCCTGCTGCGGTGGATGGGAAGCATGCGGTTATCCAGCTGATAGGTGAGCTTCAGATCGTCGATGAGTGTTTCCATGTAGGCGGTATTTTTCAGCATGACAGCGGCATACTGCCGGCAGGAGCCCTCCTCAGGGACTCCATTTTCCAAAAGAAGCTCCGCATAGCCCCGGATAGGGGATAGGGGTGTTTTGAGATCGTGGGTGATGTTGGTGATCCACTCCTCCCGCATTCTGTCCGTATCCCTTCGCAGCTGATCCCCTTCCCGGAGTTCAGCGTCCAGCCGGTTCAGGCTTTCGCCCAGGTCGCGGAAAGCCCCGGTGCTCCGGACGGGCAGATAGCAGCGCCCGGCGATTTCATCAACGGAAATAACCAGCTGCTTTACGGTGCGGGTAAGCCTGAAGCCATACAGGATAGCAAAAAAGGAGATGAGAACAAGCAGGACGGCAGCAATGGGCAAAAGGACATTTTTTCCGCCGGAGAAACGTTCGCCGTTAAGATACATGGTATTTTCCGAGATTTTTACCGGAAAATGAAGCAGGCAGGTGTACTCCTGCCCATCCTTTGTGAAAACTGCGGCAAAGGAGGATTCCTGCCTGCCTTCCAGATGTCCGCTGCTTACGATGCGCAGGAGCTGTGCAGCCGAGTAGTCCGTTTGGGCTTCTTCAGGCTTCTGCCAGGATAACAGCTCGCGGCCGGAGGCATCCAGCAGCTGCAGGCCTGTTTTTTCCATCCGGAGCAGCTCGCGGCCTGTTTGTGACAGCTGCGGCTTCCCGTCAAGGAAAAGGATTTCTTCCCGGAAGCTTTCCGTCATAAGCTTTGGCCAGTCGCTTTTTGCAAGGGAACCGTCCGGCTTCCTGAAAGTAATCAGCAGAAAAAAGAAACAGGCGGAGGCAAGAAAGGCGCCAAGCAGGCCCAGGAGGAAAATCAGATAAATATGAAAAATAGTGCGGTAACCGGATTTTTTCATGATTCAAGCCTCTTTTTCAGCTTATAGCCAAGCCCTTTTATGGTAATGAGCTGTCTGGGGGAGGAGGGATTATCCTCAATTTTTTCCCGAAGATGGCGGATGTGTACCATGATGGTGTTATCACAGATGCTGCTGTATTCGCCCCAAACCTGTTCGTAAAGGCGTTCCTTGCTGATGATTTTATCCGTATTTTCCATCAGATAGGACAGCAGCAGGAATTCCCGTCCGGTCAGGCTGATTTCTTCCCCGTTTTTATAGGCCCGTCCGCTTTCCGGATCCAGGGTAAGAGAGCCAGCTTTCAGCAGGGCGGCATTTCCGTCCGGCGACGTTTTCTGGTACTGCTGCCTCCGCAGCTGCGCCTTGACGCGGAATACGACCTCACGGGGGCTGAAGGGCTTAGTAATATAATCATCGCCGCCGCAGGAAAGACCGAGGATTTTATCGATATCATCATTTCTGGAGGATAAAAAGAGAATGGAGCAATAGGAAAATTCACGGATTTTCCTGCACACCTCCAGGCCGTCAATATCCGGCAGCATGATGTCCAGAATGACCACATCCGGCTGGAATTCCCGGCAGGCATTCAGCGCGCCCATTCCGGTTTCCGCCCTCTGTATGGACTGGAAACCGTCTTTTCGCAGTACATTTTCAAGAAGATCAAGAATATCCTTTTCGTCATCTGCCAGTAGGATTTTAGCATTCATAAAGAAGCACCTGTTTTCTTTCTGCCTTCCGGCTGTGATGGAGGCTGATTTGCTTCTATCTTAATATCAGGGGAGCAGGCCTGTCAAATGGATATTGCAATGTTTTGGAATCGCTTATTGACAGGGCAGGAAGAAACGGCTTACAGTGGAGGAGGCATTGGCGATTGGGATGGCGGGGCGGGGAAAGATGCGGAAAAGAAGAACAAAAGAAAAAAGAACAAAGGAAAAATAGAACAAAGGAAAAAAGAAAGGTAACTGTGAACGCAACGGGCAGTTACAAGGGGAGAATGATTATGTATGACGTATTGGTTATTGGGGCAGGGCCGGCGGGCAGCACAGCTGCTAAAGTCCTGGCGGACAGGGGCCTTCGGGTTCTGCTTGCGGAAAAATGCGCGTTGCCCAGATATAAATCCTGTTCCGGTGTATTGATTAAAAAATCCTTGGATTTGGTAAAGCTTTATTTTGGAGAAGACGTACCCCTGTCGGTGACCTGTGAGCCGGCGAAGAACAGAGGAATGATTTTTACGAATGACTGCGGCAGGGAGTACCGGTTTGCACAGGAGGGCCTGAATGTGTGGCGCAGCTCCTTTGATAACTGGCTGGCGGAAAAGGCAGGGGAAAGCGGCGCGCAGGTGAGGGACTGCACTACGGTGGTTGCCTGTGAAGAGAAGGATGGTTTTGTGGAGGTCACCCTGCAGGGGAAGGAAACCTTCGTGGAGAAAGCAGCTTACGTGCTGGACTGTGAAGGTGTTGTGGGGGCGGTCAGGCGCAGGCTGCGGAAGGAAACACTGGAATATATCACCACCTACCAAACCTTCAATGAGGGCACAATTGACCTTGATCCTCATTATTTCTATGCCTATCTGCAGCCGGAGCTGTCAGAATATGATGCGTGGTTTAATGTGAAGGACAATCTTCTTGTCCTGGGTGTATCGGTGAAGGACCCGGCGCGTATTTCCATGTTTTATGACCGGTTTCTTGGTTATATGCGGGAACGGCATAACCTGCGGATCAACAGGCAGACGAAGGAAGAAAAATGGCTGATGCCCCATGTCCGGCCCGGCTGCCGGATTGATTTTGGCATGGGGCGTGTGCTGTTTGCCGGAGAGGCGGCAGGCTTCCTCAATCCCATGGGAGAAGGGATCTCGGCCGGAATGGAAAGCGGGTTCCTGGCGGCAAATGCGGTTGCGGCGCATTTTGAGGATCCCCGGAGCGTCTGTGACGTTTACAGGGATAGTGCTGCGGGGCTGAAATCGTATATGGAGCGCCAGTGGGATCTGGTGGCCGGGATGGCGGGGACCTTCAGGGAGATGGCTTTTTAACAGGCTCTAATGTATATCCTTCCTATGCGTATCAATGTATATGCCGTTAATGACAACAGCGGCAGGTTGTATCCGACTGACTGGTGGTATCTGACCTGCCGGAACCTTATTATAATTATTCCGGCAGGTCAAATTGTCTGGCGTTGCTGTTGGGAAATTTTTGGACAGCGGTATTTCCAGAACTTCATTTTCTGAGAAAGCTTCTGCCAATACAATATACGCCAACCAGTATTTCACCGACAGAAATCCCAAAAAGAACGCCTGACATAAAATCTTTCATATCGGAACCGCCGACAGTGTGGGACATCAGCAGCATGGCGATACCAATTACGATAAGGAACATGCCGTACATGGTCGCTTTTTGATTCTCAAGCTCCTGAGTTCTTCTGAGCAGATCCGTAATTTGCTTTTCATCGTACATACGAATACTGTCATCAGCAGCGTCTTCGGCATCTATGAATTCGGATATCGTAATTCCCAGCGTGTTGCATAAATTTTCTATAATGCTGTAATCCGGCATGCATTTGCCGTTTTCCCATTTGGAGATGGTCTTGTTGGAAACGCCAAGCTTTTCCGCAAGCTGTGTTTGTGTCAGGTTTTTCGCTTTCCTTTTTTGATAGATATATTTTCCGATAGCTGACTGGTCCATTGTGTTACCTCCGTGTATTGATGGCGTAATTTGTAATTGATTAATTCCTGTACGGCTGTTTGTAAAGTCTATCCAAACGGATATGTCTGTCTACGCAGATATCACCACGAATGAAAATTGATTGCTACATGCTGTGAACTCCTGCAGCCGCTGCCGGCATTTAAAAAACTGGCCTGCTGAAGAATTACTATAATTGTAACCTTATAACAGAAATAATAATATCCCCCGGAAGTAGAATATGGGTAGAATTGTAGCTATGTTTTTTATGTCAGTTATTATTAAATCATCTTAATGCGAATTCTGGTTACTCTGCATTTTTAACACGCAGGTTATGCTCATTTTGTATGATTGATAATGTGTAAAAATTGCAAAGCCCAAAATGTTAAATCACACTCCAACGCATGTGGTTTACTATAATCTTCTTCAAGCCAAATATCGCAATATGCCGATGGAATCCGGTAAGTTCTTAATTGTTGTTTCTGATAAGAAGATAGCTTCCATTTCAAAATGCCATCTTTTGAAAGCGTTTCTTCTAAATTATTCATACTCTCCCGTATCCCTTTCACTTTTGTACCAACACCCAGCATAGCAATTTCGGTTAAAACTCTGCGATAAAGAATAAAGTCAATATTATCAATGGAAAATATTTTAATTGGTCTAAAAAGCAATCCGACGGAATAATAATTATTTTTAACTTTTACCTGCAAATTGTTATCTGCAGGCAGAATACTGTCTCGATGGTTTATTGCGGCAGCTAACAATTCAATATTCTCGGGCGTTCTCCAGTTTTGCGTATAAGCAAGCCCGACTAAATGATAGACAGAGGGTAAAAATGTACTTTCTTCTATGTATGGATAGCAATATTTCCCTTTTCTTTGATTGGTTTTTGTGATGTCGGATAGCTTCTCTATTTTTAAAACATCAGTGAATGCTTGTAAAGCTGCATTCTGATATTTTTTAACTTCTGTATCGTCACCATATCCAAGCATGGCTTGCATTGTATATAACAATATCATCAAAGAAAAACCGCAGTTTACACCTAAAAATCTATCATTATAAAATCGGAAAGCAGTCGATGAAAAGGAAAATTCTTCCTTTAAGATCTCGTCATTTCTCAAAGCATTGATGTAATTCTTAATAATTTTGTCTTGCTTTGGAACAGCATAGCTTGACAACAATCTTGCTGCTGCTTCACCTTCTTTTAGCTGTAATTCTTTATTGTTTCCGGTATGCATACCTATGCCAATATATCCATTTGGTTTTACATAACTTTTAACAAGTTTGAAATTAGTTGTTTGCATTACCTTTTCAAACAGGTTTTCTTCCTCTGTTTTGCTTAAATCTTTTAAAATTTCTTTATGAAGCCGATATTTAATTACATCTCCCGCATTTTCAAGGAGAAAATCAACAGACTTTGATAAATCCATTTCACACCGCCTAATATATATTTTCTTCATATTCCATGTGATTTTCTAAGAAGTATTGTATCATGCCTGTTGTTTACTTTTCAAACTATTCGCAAATTCGTAAATAATTATTTGTAAAAAAGAGGCTGAGGTTACTTCCCAACAAGTCATTTTTTTGAAGTATTGCCACACTTCTTAAGCTTGAATCGTGATTTTACCTCCCTATGCGGAATGGATAGAAACTACTATGGCAAGGGCGATAAACGAAACAATTATTTACACCCATGTGGAATATAATCCCGTCTAATAATATATCTGAAAACCGCTTTAAATAAATCGGCATATATGGTATTATATAAAAACACCGGCGGCCGGGCATGTGTAAGAGTCTGTTAGCCGCAATTAGTTTTCATTTACCAATTCATAAAATATCTCATATAATCTGTCCGGATCGGACAACACTTTCAACTAATTTTTAGTTAAGCATTATGAATCAGATAATAAGATACATCAGATAGTAAGATACGGTTGCCCGGTGACGGATTTTCAGCTATAATTGTATGGAAGACAGGCATCTGCACATGGCTTACGGAACAGGAGGCCGTGTGGATAAACACGAACAGAAAGAAAAAGGTAAACAGACAGAGACAAAGAAAAGCCCGGAAAAAAGGGAACAAACCGGGGAAAAAGGAAAAGCCAGGGCGCGGGAACAGACGGAGGTACAGGAAATCAACCACGAGGACCTGGCTTTGAAAACGGCCGCTCAGTACTTTGGAGAGGAACTGCTGCCCTTATTGGGAATAACGTCGGAGGTAAGATATGCGGCGCCTACCGAAAATGTCAGGCTTGAGGCAAGGCAGATGTACCAGGATTTCAATTATATTACTTCGGGAGGAACGTGGATACATCTGGAGTTTGAAAGTGATTCTATCACAAGAGAAGATCTGAGACGTTTCCGGGAATATGAAGCGGCTACAAGCCGCACATTCCAGGTGACAGGATTATCAGAAGCATTGAACTGCTGCAAGGTTCCAGAGCTTCCGTAACGGAAACCGAACTGGAAAAAATGTATGCAGTATTGTACACACTTGCGGATAAGTTTTTAGGTGTGGAAGATTTGAGTAAAGTAAAGGAGCGGATTGCGATGACTAAGTTAGGGACGATGCTGTTTAATGATGGGATTGAGAGAGGCAAGGCGGAAGGAAAAGCAGAAATAGTAGCCATCATCCGGAAAAAGGCAGAAAAAGGACTTGATGTACAAAAGATTGCGGAAGTCATGGAGCTGGATCCGGTTTATGTAAAAAGGATTACAGATCTGCTGACAGAAGCTCCTGCCAGAACTGATTTGCAGGTAGCAGAAATTCTTATTGGGCAGGAATAACCGCTGCAAAGACTTCTGACAGCGCAAATGGTTTTCTGCCACAAATGCGATGCAGTATAATGCGGAAGATTGATTTCACAGCGGTATCTGTAGTTTGATTTAATAGGGAAAATGAACAAAATTACAGCTCCTGTTTTGTAAAAAAAAGAGAAAGCGGAAGCGTTTCCCAAAAGGAGATTGACTTCCGCTTTTTATCGTGCTAAGCTGAATTTCAGAACAGGATAGCGATTGTGAAAGCATGCTAAACCTATATACAGAAATATGTTTGGAAGCAGGTGTTTCCGGATTTATTTGTGTATGTAGGTTTTTTTGTATTCAAAACTTCAGAACTGTCAGGAGGATGGGGATATGCAGATATACAAGATTCTCAACAATAATGTGGCGGTGGTGCTGGATGAAAATGGCCGGGAAAAAGTCGTAATGGGAAGAGGAATCTGCTTCAAAAAGAAGACGGGTGAATTAATTCCCGATGAAATAATCGATAAGACCTTCTTCCTTTCCGGTTCGGAGGCCAACAGCAAATTTCAGGCGCTGGTACAGGATATTCCCATGGAACACATTGCCATCGGGGAAGAAATAATTTCCCGTGCCAGGGAACAGCTGGGTAAAAAGCTCAGCGACATGCTGTACATATCCCTGATCGATCATGTCCATACCTCTATTGTCCGTTTCCTGGACGGGATAACGGTAAAAAATGTGCTTCTATGGGATATCCGGCGATTTTACAGGGATGAATTCCAAATCGGCCTGTGGGCGCTTGAACTGATTGAAGAAAAATGCAAGGTACGCCTGCCGGAGGATGAAGCCGGATTTATTGCGCTCCATCTGGCAAACGCCCAGATGGACGAAGACGTGATGCATAATATGTATGAAATTACAAGGATAATGCAGGAAGTGGTCAATATAGTAAAATATTATTTCCATGTGGATTTTGACGAGGATGATGTGTATTATTACCGGTTTATCACGCATCTGAAATTTTTTGCCAAGCGTTTGATCGAACGGCGGACCTATGAGGATGAGGGTGATGATCTGTTGGAGGTAATCAGAAATAAATATCAGGATACATACCGCTGTGTGGAAAAAATCACGCAGTTTATCATGAAGAAATATGAGTACCGGCTTTCCAGGGAAGAGCAGCTTTATCTGACAATTCATATTGAACGGGTGATTCATAAAGCAAAGGGATAATACATAAGGTAAATGGATGATTGTGACAATAACAGTACATGGCAGGACAGTTACTTAAAAGGACACGTACGCCGGGATGGTGACATTTGGTTGGCCAAACCTTCATCAATATAATTATTTATAAAATGGAGGAAAAAAGAATGGGCAAGTACGAAAATCTGGCAAAAGAAATCGTCAGGAATGTGGGCGGAAAAGAAAACGTCAGCAGTCTGACACATTGTATTACAAGGCTTCGCTTCAAACTGAAGGAGGAAAGCCTGGCAAAGGATGATGTCATCAAAAATATGGACGGGGTTGTGACCGTTATGAAAAGCGGCGGCCAGTATCAGGTAGTAATAGGGAATCATGTGCCTGAGGTATATGCGGAGGTAATGCCGTTGCTGGGGCTGGAGGAAGGCAGTGCAGATAAGGCGGATGAGACGCCGTCGGGAAATCTGTTTAACCGTGCAATTGATATTATTTCAGGAATTTTCCAGCCGATTCTGGGTATTATGGCGGCCTGCGGTATGGTGAAGGGGCTGAATGCCCTGTTTGTGGCGCTGGGGTGGTATCCGGAAACCTGCGGCGGATATCTTGTGTTAAATGCTATTGGTGACGGCCTGTTCCATTTTCTGCCGCTGTTTCTTGGGTATACTGCCGCGAAAAAATTCCGGTTGAAACCGATGATAGGACTGGTAATCGGCGCGATTATGTGTTATCCCACCGTACAGGCCGGCACGCTTTCGGCAGGAGGGCAGGTGCTGTATACACTGTTTTCCGGAACGATGTTCGAATCCGCCGTATATACTGATTTTTTCGGCATTCCCATGATAGCCATGGATTACACAGGCACGGTGATTCCTGTTATTTTTGTAGTTTATTTTGCTTCCAAATGTGAAAAATTCTTTAATAAATTTATTCCAGATCTGGTAAAATTTTTCTTTGTGCCAATGCTTACGCTGTTGGTGAGCATTCCGGCAGGCTTCCTGTTGATTGGGCCGCTGGCAACCTTTGGTTCTACGCTGATTGCCCAGGGGGTTATGACGGTGCGTAACTTCAGCCCGATGCTGGCCGGCGCGCTGGTTGGGCTGACATGGCAGATTCTTGTTATTTTCGGACTTCATTGGGGGTTTATTCCGGTGTATATCAACAACATTATGACCAACGGCTATGACAATGTAATGATGCCTTTTTTTGCCTGTACCTTTGCCACATCGGCGGTGGTTCTTGCAATCTTTTTCAAAACAAAGAACAGACAGCTGAAGGAAATGGCGCTGCCTAATTTTATTTCCGGTATTTTCGGGGTGACCGAGCCTGCCATTTACGGAATTCTCCTTCCGTTAAAAAAGCCGTTTATTATCAGCTGTATTGCCGGCTGTATCGGCGGCGGTTTTTATGGGGCCTTTAATTTCCGTAAATTTATGATGGGCGGCATGGGGATTTTTGAATTCCCGGCCATGATTGAGCCTGACGGCGGGATGGGAAATCTGATTGTGGCCCTGGCAGGTGTGGCGATTACTATGGTGATTGCTTTTGCGGCAACTATGATTTTTTATAAGGATGATAAGAAAACGGCAGAAGAAACGGCGACAGGAGATCGTAGAGCGGAAGGCGGATCGGTGGAAGCTGAGGGAGAATCTGAGACAGACGGGGAAGGGAAAAAGGCGGAGAAACGGGCCGCCCTGCTTCATCAGACGCAGCTTTACAGTCCGCTCAGAGGAAGGGTGCTGAAGCTGGAATCGCTGAAGGATGATGCTTTTGCGTCCGGTGTGCTGGGAAAAGGTGTTGGGATTTGGCCGGAGGAGGGGAATGTGTATGCGCCTGCGGACGGCGTGGTTTCCGTACTTTTCCCGACGCTGCATGCCATTGGTTTTTCGACGGACGAGGGCGTGGAGCTCCTGATCCATATTGGTCTGGATACCGTCCAGCTGAATGGGGAAGGTTTTCAGGCCAGGGTTGCGCAGGGAGACCGGGTGAAAAAAGGACAGCTTCTGGTGAGCTTTGACATGGCGTTTATCGAGAAAAAAGGATATTGCCTGGAAACGCCCGTGCTGGTAACTAATTCAGACGACTATCTTGAGGTGGTGGAAACTGCCACAGAGCATGTGGCGCAGGGCGATGTGCTGCTGAAGGTGTTAAAATAAGAGAGCGGAGGTGGCGATATGGGATTTCCAAAAGATTTTTTATGGGGTGGCGCTACGGCGGCAAACCAGTGTGAAGGCGGTATATTTGAAGGCGGAAGAGGACTGGCAAATGTGGATGTGTGCCCTGCGGGGCCGGATCGGAGCGCCGTGCTTGCCGGGCACAGGGAAATGCTTGCCATGGACGGCTCCCACAGGTATCCTGCGGCGGAAGCGGTTGACATGTACCATCACTTCCGGGAGGACATCCGGCTCTTTGGCGAGATGGGATTTAAAACCTACCGGCTGAGTATTTCCTGGACCCGTATTTTCCCGGAGGGAGATGAAACGGAGCCGAACGAAGAGGGGCTGCGGTTTTATGAGGAGATTTTTAAGGAATGCAGAAAATATGGGATCCGGCCCCTGGTGACGATCTGTCATTTTGACTGTCCCATCGGACTGATCCGTAAGGTGGGAGGCTGGAGGAGCCGGGAGATGATCGGACACTACCTCCGTCTGTGCGAGGTGCTGATGAAACGGTACCGGGATTATGTGACATACTGGCTGACCTTCAATGAAATCAATATGATTCTGCATGCGCCGTTTCTGGGAGCGGGGCTTGTATTTGCAGAGGGAGAAGATGAAGAGCGGACCAAATACCAGGCTGCGCACCATGAACTGATTGCCAGTGCGCTGGCGACCCGTATGGCTCATGAGATCAACCCGGAAAACAGGGTGGGCTGCATGTTTGCTGCAGGAAGCGCTTATCCTTTTTCCTGCCGGCCGGAGGATGTCTGGGAGGCGCTGCTTACGGACCAGGAAAATTACTTTTTCGTGGATGTGCAGGCCAGAGGCTATTACCCCTCCTATGCAGTAAAAAGGCTTCGAAAAAAAGGAATTTTTCCCCGGATGGAGCCTGGAGATGAAGATATCCTGAAGCGGGATACGGTGGATTTCATTTCTTTTTCCTATTATAACAGCAGGTGCATCGCAGCGCCCGGAAGCGCAACAGAGGAGGCGGAGGGAAATCTTTTCCGTTCCGTGAAGAATCCGTACCTGAAGTTCAGTGAATGGGGCTGGCCGATAGATCCCATGGGACTGCGGATTACCTTAAACCAGGTTTACGACCGTTACCAGAAACCGTTGTTTGTGGTGGAGAATGGCCTGGGCGCGCAGGATGTGCCGGATGAAAACGGCCGTGTGGAGGATGACTACCGCATTGATTATCTCAGAGAGCATATCCGGGCCATGAAAGCGGCGGTGGAGGAGGACGGCGTGGAGCTTATGGGCTATACCTCCTGGGGGTGCCTCGATCTGGTGAGCGCCTCCTCCGGAGAAATGAAAAAGAGATACGGCTTTATCTATGTGGATAAGCAGGACGACGGAAGCGGGACGTACGCCCGGAGTAAAAAGAAATCCTTTGACTGGTACCGGAAGGTGATAGCTTCCAATGGGGAGCTGCTGTAAAGAAAGGCAGTATTTTGGTTATAAGTAATTTTCGGCAGACTATAACCAACTGCATAATTGTGGTATACTTCATATTGTCAGGAAAACAGGATGGAAAACTTGCATTATAATGACTGGCTTCCGGAAGAAGGCTATATGGATGTCCGCAATTACGGAATTGCTTTCTTCAAAAAGCAGTGCAGGATGATGGACAGATATAAAAATTTATGACAAAACGGCCTGGGAATAGAAAATAATATGATTCAAACTAACATAAAGCACAGACCAGGCTGAAAGGAGAATACAATGAAGAAAGAAGTGGCATTGCCGGCTCCCTTATTCCGGGATCCGATTTATGACTGCCCCACAGACCCTACGATTATCTGGAACAGGGAAGAAAAACAGTGGTATCTTTTTTATACGCAGAGAAGGGCCGCGGATACTTCCACAGGAGTTTCCTGGGTACATGGTACGAAAATCGGCATCGCTGTCAGCAAGGACGGCGGAAAATGGCTTTACAGAGGAACCCTGGAAGGCCTGGATATTGAAAAAGGGCACAATACCTTCTGGGCGCCGGAAATCCTGTGGGCGGAAGGCTGTTACCATATGTATATATCTTATATTACCGGTATCCCTACTGATTGGGAATATCCCAGGCAGATGCTGCATTATACCTCGGATGATCTGTGGGACTGGGAATTCCAGGGGAGAATAGATCTGAATTCCCAGCGGGTGATTGACGCCTGCGTATACGAGGTCGCCCCGCATCAGTATAAGATGTGGTACAAGGATGAGGAAAAGGAAAGCAGAACCTATGCAGCCGTCAGCAGTGATCTGTACCATTGGGAGGTTCTGGGAGAAGAGGTTTCCGACTGCGCGCAGGAGGGCCCGAACGTGTTTGAGCTGGATGGCATAAAATGGATGATATCTGATTACTGGCACGGACTTGCGGTATACCGTTCCGAGGATTTTGCACATTGGGGAAGATGTGCGGATATCCTGGAGAAATCCGGCACCAGACCTTTGGACAGGGGCCTGGGGCATCATGCGGACGTACTTGTAAAGGACGGCCGCGCCTTCCTCTTTTATTTTTGCCATCCCTATGCAGGAGAGGATGAGGCAGAAAGAGCGGCGATGGAAAATCTGCCGAAAAGCATCCGCAATAACGCAGTGGTTCAGGCCGCGGAGCTGAAGGTGAAGGACGGACAGCTGGTGTGTGACAGGAACGCGCAGGTAGTATGGGAAATGGAAGAATGATTTTTCTTGCGGAGAGGCGCATAAACCTGATTCAGGCTGGCCAGGCGGGAATAATCCAACGCGGAATATTCGTCCCTGGTGTGGGCGGCAAAGGAAAAAACACATCTGTACATAACCGATATACTGACTGTTGAGAAAGGCGGAGGTCTGAAACTGGGATATTGATAATTATATAAAAAGACGGCTGGTTTTAAAAATGTATATGATCTATAATAGAAATAATACAAAATATTGATTGATAATAATCAATTTCTATATTATTTACGAACGTGGAGAAGCACTATGCAGAAGAAAATCATGCCGATCATTCTGATCGTGGCTTTGCTGGTTACAGGACATCTTTCCCTGATTTCAATCCATGGGCTGCAGGGAAACAGCCGGGTAATTAATTACACCGGAGTAGTGAGGGGAGCTACCCAGCGTCTGGTCAAGCAGGAGCTGAACGGTCAGCACAATGATGCTCTGATTAAACGCCTGGACGGGATCCTTGCGGAGCTTGCCACAGGGGAAGGCGGGAACAATCTGATCCGGCTGGATGATGATGATTTTCAGCGTCTGGTCGCCCGGATGCAGGAGGAATGGGAAAGCCTGAAGAAAGAAATTGTAAAAGTTCGCCAGGGAGAAAGCAAAACAGCCCTTTATGAGCTGAGCGAGGATTATTTTTCCCTGGCGGACCGGGCGGTCAGCGCGGCGGAGGAATGTTCGGAGCGGCGGGTTGAGGAGGCGAAGAATGTGCTTCTTGCCCTGAATGGCGTATTTATGGTGCTTGCAGGACTGCTTGCCTGGCTGGGGGCGATTCAGTCCAGACGGCAGCTGGAGCTGCAGAAAGCAGAGGATGAAAACCGCAGAAAGAGCGAGAACCTGGCGCGCATGGCGCTGGAACTGCAGGCGCCCATGGATGAAATTTCAGAGCTTATGTATATTTCGGATACGGAGAATTATGAACTGCTCTTTTTGAATGAAGCGGGAAGGAAGCTGTTTGGTGTAACCGAGCTGAAAGGGCAGAAGTGCTACAAGGTCCTGCAGGGAAAGGAGAGCCCCTGTGAGTTCTGTACCACCTGTTTGCTGAAAGACGGAGAAAATTATACATGGGAGCATACGAACCCCATTACGAAAAAGCATTATCTGTTAAAGGACAGGCGGCTCCAGTGGGCAGGCAGGCCTGCAAGGATTGAAATTGCATTCGATATCACAGAAGCGGAAGCGGAAAAGCAGACGCTGAAATACATGCTGGACGGGGAAATGATGCTGATGGAATGCGTCCGTACTCTTTACCAGAAGCATGATATTGAGCAGTCCATTCCCATGGTGCTGGAGCATCTGGGACAGTTCCTTGGCGCGGAACGGACATATCTGGTTTTGTTACATGATTCCATGCTGTATAATGATTATGAATGGTGTGCTCAGGGAGTTGAATCCCAACAGAAAATGCTTCAGGGGATCCCTCTGTCGGCCATTGACTGCTGGAAGCCGATCTTCAATGCGCAGGAATGCGTTATCATGGAAGACATCTCGGTCCTGAAGGCTTCGTATCCGGAGGCCTATGAGCTGCTGCGGATACAGAATATTCACAGCCTGGTGACAGCCCCCATGGAGCAGGACGGCAGCTTTAAGGGCTGTATCTGTGTGGATAATCCTCCTGCGGAGCAGATGCGCAGTATAGTTCCGCTTCTGCAGACCCTGTGCTATTTTATCATGCTGACCTACCGGCGGACCGAGTCGGAGCTGCAGCTTTCCCGGTTAAGCTATTATGATACACTGACCTCCTTTTATAACAGAAACCGGTTTATCAAGGATTCCGAGGAGCTATCCATGTGTGGCAGGGCGGTAGGGATTGTGTTTCTGGACGTAAATGGCCTGAAGGATATAAATGACCGTTACGGACACACCTGTGGGGATAAAATGCTGATCGAATGCGCGCGTCAGATGAGGGAAGTGTTCCGGGAGGCGGATTATTATCGTATCGGCGGTGATGAATTCGTCATTATCTGCCAGGGCATCGACAGGGAGGCTTTTGATACAAAGGTGGCCGCGCTGCGTTATCAGTTCAGTATTAATACGATCTGTAAGGCCGCTATCGGTTCCGAGTGGTCCTCACAGTTTACGGATATACAGCAGCTTATTTCCGGTGCGGATGCCATGATGTATAAGGATAAAAAAGATTTTTACCGGAAAAATTCCACCTCTAACCGCTACCGTCATCACAGCGATGAAGCGCTGCAGCTGTCTGATCCTGAGGTGCTCCGGGAAGAAATCCTGAAGGACCGTTTTGAAGTGTTCTTCCAGCCGAAGATAGCGGCCTCCAGCCGCTGTGCTGTGGGGGCGGAGGCCTTAATCCGCTATCGGCCGCAGTCCGGAACTCTGGTGATGCCGGGGAATTTCCTTCCATTGCTGGAGGAAAGCAAGACGATAAGCCAGATTGATTTTTATGTGTTTAAGTTCGTCTGCTCCAGGATTAAGGAATGGCTGGATAAAGGAAAGACACTGGTTCCAATCTCCGTGAATTTTTCCCGCAGCTCTCTGGCGCAGCCGGATTTTGTGGAACGGCTTAATTCATTATGCCGTAATTACGGTGTGGACAAAAAGTATCTGGAAATAGAGATTACGGAAACCATACAGGAAGCGGACGGCATGGATTTCAGGACATTGATTAATGAGCTGCGTCAGTCCGGCTTTATTGTTTCAATAGATGATTTCGGTACGGAATATGCGAATCTTGCGCTGCTGTCCAATGTGGATTTTGATGTGCTGAAGCTGGACAGAAGCCTGGTGTATGATGTGGCTCACAATTCCAGGGCGCGGACCGTAGTGGAATCCATTATAGAAATATGCAGAAAGATGAATATCCAGGTAGTGGCAGAGGGAATTGAGACGGAGGAGCAGCTTACGGTGCTGCGCGCATGCGGCGTGGAGCTTGCGCAGGGCTTCCTTTTCAGCAGGCCGGTGCCCCTTGAGGAATATGAGAAGAAATATCTTTTCCAGCAGACGGAGGGAAAAGAATCGGAAGATAATTAATAATAATAAAAAAGACATTCCGGAGAATGCCTTTTTTATTGTCGGATCCGTGTAAGGGAAACGCAGGAAAACCTGCGGGAAGGGATAATTACACTACAGTAAAGCCTTTGGCCGCAAGACATGCTTCTACCTCATAGGTATCCTCTGTATGGAAAATAAGAATGGGCTTTCCTGAATCACGGTTAAAGGAAAGGTAGACATAATCCACGTTGATATTGCTTTCGGATAATGCCAGCAGCAGATTGTGAAGGTTTCCCACCTCGTCGGCAACCTCCACTCCGGTCACATCGGTAAGACGGCACAGGTAGCCGGCATTTTCCAGGGCCAGGGCGGCTTTTTCGGGAGCGGATACCACCATGCGGATAATGCCATATTCCGCGCTGTCATTGGTAACGGAGCCGAGGATGTTGATCTGCTCATTTTTTAATATTCCGGTAATATCCTGCAGGGTTCCTTTATTGTTCTGTGCAAAGAGAGATAGCTGTTTCATCATAGATTTATTTCCTCCTGGAGTTTTATGGAAAGAGGCAGCTGTTCAGTTACTTTGGAGATATAAAAATGTTCTTTTATATTATACATTATTTTTCCGGAGGGAGGGAAGAAAATTTATCAACGGTACAAAAAGCAGTATTGTGGAAATAAGAAAGTGTAAAGAAACAGGAGAAAATTTGATTGCGCTTTTATGCGCTGAAAGGGGTAAGTGATGGAATATCCGTTTTCTGTCAGAGATATTATTATAAGTGATCCTTTTATTTTAGCGGATCCGGTCAGTAAAAAGTATTATACATATGCGGCGGTATTCAATCCGGAAAGATTTCCGGATTTGAAGTTCCCGGGGTGTTTTTATGCTCTGGAAAGTGAGGATCTGGTCCATTGGAGCAATCCCATAAAAGTGTTTGACAGCGATGAAACAGGTTTTTGGGCGAAGCTGGATTATTGGGCGCCGGAATGTCATATGTGGAAGGGAAAATATTATCTGATTTCTTCCTTCCGTACGGAAGGAAGCTACAGAAAGTGTCAGTGCCTGGTAAGTGATTCCCCGCTGGGGCCGTTTGTGCAGCTGCGGCAGGAAGCGGTAACGCCGCCTGACTGGCAGTGTCTGGATGGGACGCTGTATGTGGATCTTCATGGAAAACCGTGGATGGTTTTTTGTCACGAATGGCTTCAGGTAGGAGACGGGCAGATTGCTGCCGTCCCTCTGTCCGATGACCTCTCGGAGGCTGTGGGTCCGCCGGAGGTACTGTTCCGGGCGTCCGATGCTCCCTGGAGGGGAAGCTTCTGCAGGCACAGCGGCTATGTGACGGACGGTCCTTTCCTGTACCGGATGAAGGACAATTCCCTGCTTATGCTCTGGTCCAGCTTTACGGAAAAAGGATATGCCACCGGTTATGCGAAAAGCAAATCCGGAGAAATCCACGGGCCGTGGATCCAGCGTCAGGAACCGCTGTATTTCCTGGATGGCGCTCATTCCATGCTGTTCCATACCTTTGACGGCAGACTGATGATGTCGCTTCACTGTCCGAATATCCATACCAAAAAGAAAATTCTTCTGTTTGAGATGGAAGAAAAGGACGGGGAGCTTTACATCCTCAATGAAATTACAGGGAACTGGTATCAGAATGCAGGAGGAAATGCGGCGGGATATTTGTATCATGAGCCGTGCAGGGAGGAAATACGCTTCAGTGGGAAGGCGGAGGAATAGTCCCGCATTTCTTTTTTCATCTGCTGCATCCCTTCTGCAGGAGCCATTCCAGCGCTTCTGTCAGTGAGCTTACCTTTTCAAAAACGCAGGGCCCATACTTGCCGTAGCGATCCAGAAGCAGCGGCTTTATGCCGGCCTTTTGTGCCCCCAGCGCATCGGAACGCAGGGAATCCCCAATGTGGATCACTTCTTCCGGGAGGCAGCCGCTTACCTCCAGCGCCTTTTTGAAAATTCGTGCATCCGGTTTATAGGCTCCTGACATTTCGCTGGAAACCAGGCCGGCAATTGGTACATCCAGGCGGCGCAGCCCTTCCTCCAGGTACAGGGTATCATTGCTGCTGACCACGAAGACGGGTACCGGACAGTTTTGCAGGAATGGAACCGCATCCCCAAAGGGCGGGGAGCAGGTCCAGTGTTTTGTGAGCATTTCGCAAAGCATATGGGCATCATCTGTGAATTGAAAGTGTTCCATAGCCAGCAAAAATGTCCGGTATGCAATTTCATATTCTGTTTTATATTCATTCTTATTACATTCTTCCAGAAGCTCATCATGTCTGAAAAACCACCAGGCCGCCACTTCTGATGGTTTTGTTGCCTTACTCTGTTTAAAACAGCGGCCAATGACGGCATTGGCATATTCGCTTTCTTCCTGCACCAGGGTTCCCATATAATCAATAAAAACAGCGCGTATCATATCTTTCCTCCTAAATATAGTTCATTCTTTTTCCTGCCGGAACAGACCTTCTTCATGGAACAGCCTGCTACGGAGAGGACGGCTTTATTCAGGGAACGCGCTTTTACCGGACAGATCTGAATGCAGCGCATACAGGAGATGCAGCGGTTTTTGTCCGTTTGCTCAGGGTGGCTGTCCGGAATCGCGCCCACGGGACATGCTTTGGCGCAGGCACTGCAGCCGGTACAGGCTTTGCCAGCCTTCGGCTTGAGCGGAATGCCTTTGTATTCTCGGTAGGGGCGGCTGCCGGGCAGCGCCGGGACAGACACCGCTGCACTGCTGCTGCAGTCTGCTGCCGGGCGCAGGAGTTCTTGAATCTGGCGGACGAATTTTCTCAGTTCAGCTTTGTCCTGGGCGTCCGGGCGGCCTGTGCCGTACTGATGCATGATGGAATGCTCCGTAACGGCAGCGATTGCTGCAACAGGGCAAAAACCGCTTTGTTCCGCCGCTTCCTGCAGCTCCAGCAGTGTATCGTCATAGGCACGGTTTCCGTATGCCGCGACAAGAACGGCAGGAGTGTGGCCGGCCTTCAGCTGTGTCAGCCGCTCCAGCGCTGCAGCAGGCACACGTCCGCCGAAGGAGGGGACGGCAATGATGCAGAAATCCTCCCTTCCGGGAGTGGCATGTGAGAGAAAAGCGCCTGACCGGGTTCTGTCGGATAAATCAATTTCAACCAGTTCTGTGGATGTTTTTCCTGATTCATCCGACGCTCCATCGTTGATGAGCCATTCCTTAACCAGTTCGTCCAGTACTTTTTTTGTCCCTCCTGTGGGACTGAAATAGACGGTATAAAGCTTCATCTGTATTCTCCTTTTTCATCTGTCTTTCTATTCTTTTCACACAAATCCATCATTGGCTCCACCTGCTCCCAGAAATGTGTCAGCTGGCGGAGGCTGCTGCTTTTAGGATCCAGATAGTAAAAGTTCATGGTGCCCTTACGGCGCACGTTAATGATTCCCGTCTCCAGAAGGACCTTCAGGTGATGGGAGACTGCTGTGCGTGACACGCTGGTTTCCTTCTGAATCTCCCCTACACGCAGGCCGCCTTTGCCTCCGTTTTTAATCAGGGTAATAATGATGCACTGTCTGGTATTGTCGCCCAAGGCAAAAAGAGCCGCCTGACATTGACGGAATTCCTGCAGAAAGGCTTCCCTTCGTTCCGAAAAAGTTTCCTCCATGATATTTCCCTCCAATGGTCAATTCATATTGACCATTATAGCGCGCTGGTGTTTTGACGGCAATATTGGTAAAGAGAATCGGGTTCATTGAATTAATAGTTTTATGGGGGTGACAAATGGGAAAATATTTATAAATAAACAATTAGAAGCAATGATACACGATGGCTGTGGAATTATGATATAATGTCGTCGAAGACGACATTATATCTGCGCATTCTGGTTACTGCGCCTGCCGCAGAAATCCAGGCGCTAAATTCTGCCGGAGGCTCATATCCGCGGAGCGGATATGATATAATGTCGTCGAAGATGACATTATATCTGCGCATTCTGGTTACTGCGCCCGCCGCAGAAATCCAGGCGCTAAATTCTGCCGGAGGTTCATATCTGTGGAGCGGATATGATATTGATATTTAAGAACATACAAGGTAGATGTGTAAATTGGGGGAACAAGAGGACGGGATGAAAAGAAGGCAGCCTGGCCTAACAAAAACATACATGGCTCTAAGGAGGAACATTTATGTTGGAATTCAGGCTTCCCCGGCATGCCTGCGGATTTACATTACCGGATGCCGAATGTACACGTTATGCAGGCCAAAAGGAGAAAAGCAGGAGGGCAGCCAATGTATGCTGACATCATAAAAGAAATTCTCAGGAAGCAGAACCGTATTTATGAAAAAACAAACAGCGGGGACTTTTCGGACGTGTGTTTCCTGGAGGGCAGGGACGCAGTATTTGGGACCTTTGATAAAAACTATGAGAACCGGCTCCGGCTGGCCTATTATATCCTGTTTATGAAAAAAGGCGGAGAAGCCCTGGTAAAAAAACTGTTTGAAGAGGAGCTGAAGGACAGGGAAACGAATTCCTTCCAGGGAATAGGAGCCTGTCTGGAGATTCTTACCTTCCTGCTGATGAAGTATAACGGCGCGCACCAGTACGACGCTCTGTTTGAACGGGCAAAGAATGCCAATTTTGACTGTGCCTGTGGCTATGACAGAAATGTGGAGCAGGAGACGCAGCTGGAGCGGTGTGATATTTATGACTGTATCCAGATTGCAATCGAAACCGGATACCCGGAAAGCGCCGCCAGGCTTGTAGAGGAATGGAAGAAAGAAATAAAGGAATGGGACGTACAGAATTACAGACAGCTGATATTATTTAATAAAAATACCTGCCGGGAGGCTGAAAATGAAGAGCCGTTGAAAGCGCTGCTTGCATTGGAGCGTAAAAACGGGAAAAACAGGGATATCATAGCAGCCTGGAATAATTTAATACATTTTTATATCGGCTTCGGTGAAAGAAAAAAGGCGTATGAAGCCTTTTATGAGATGCTGGAACATACGGATTTATCAGAAGTTGCCGGTATCCGCCTGTTTTCAGGCATCCTTGAAGACGCCGCACAGCTGATCGCTATGGGCGGAGAGGAGGCGCAGCCGCTCTGGGAATGGGCCGGGCCCTTCATTGCAAAGCTGGCGGGTACGGGCAGCATGTATGGCAATCTTTATAAAAAGAGCATCCGGGCTGCACAGTGTATGAAGGATCCTATAGAAGAGGAACTGACCGCGGCCTATGAAGCGTGGAAGAGGAAAACCGGAGCCAGGTAACCTGTTGGAAGGGATTACAGCAAATACGGGAAAATGTTAAAAAAATATTATTATGAAGAATTTGCGGGAAAGGCAGGCTGTACAGCTATTTTTTAAAATGCGTGCCGGACACGCTGACAGGAGGAAGCATGCAGGATATACTTTTAGTGGAAGATGATGAGGATCTTGCCGAAGGGATACAGATGGCTCTGGGCGGTGAATTTTCCATGATACATTGTAAAACTGTGGGAGAGGCAAAACATATATTATACGACCGTTCCTTTGAATTGCTGATTCTGGATGTGGGGCTGCCGGACGGGAGCGGCCTGAAGCTGTGCGGGGAAATCAGGAAAAGCAGCAGGGTTCCCATTGTCCTTCTCACCGCCAGGGATATGGAAACTGATATTGTGGCAGGGCTGGAATATGGAGCGGATGATTATATTACCAAGCCCTTCAGCCTTATGGTGCTGCGCGCAAGAATCCGGGCGCTTCTCAGGCGGACGGAAAAGGGCCAGGAAAAGGAATATCTGCAGCCGCCCTTTGCTTTTCACTTCGCCTCCATGGAATTTTATAAAGAGAGCCGCCCTGTGGAGCTGAGCAAGACGGAACAGCGGATTTTGTATTTGCTTGTTTTTAACCCGGGACAAATCATCACCAGGGAAAGGCTCCTGGAATGGGTTTGGCCGGACGGGACGGAGTATGTGGAGGATAACGCGCTTTCGGTGGGAATCAGACGGCTGCGGGACAAACTGGAGGAGGATGCATCAAAGCCGGTCTATATCAGGACCGTGTATGGGAAAGGCTATGTCTGGGAGATGCCGGTATGAACAGTTTTTTATGGTTTGCAGCGGGAGCGGCCGTATGCGCTGCGGTAAGCATCTGCCTGCTGGTAAAAGAACGCGGTAAAATGAAAGCCCTTCTCCAGGAAACGCTCCAGAAGCTGGATCAGGCCATCAGCGGAAACCTGCAGGAAGTGACCTATGATGAATCCATGGACGGCGCGGTGGCTGAAAGGCTGAATAAGCTGGTGGAAATGGCGGGTACGCAGCGCGACAGGGCGCAGGAAGAAAGGGATGCCGTCAAAGCGCTGATTTCAGACATTACCCATCAGGTTAGGACGCCCCTTTCCAATATTATGCTGTATACGGATTTGCTGCAGGAGCAGCCGTTGGAAAAGGATTCTCGTCTTCTTGCGGAAAAAATCAGGAAACAGTCGGAAAAACTGGAATTTTTTATGAAGGAGCTGGTCCGTTCTTCCTATACGGAGCAGGAAATGATCGCTGTAAAACCGGAAAAGATACGGGCAGACAGACTGATTGGAAGGGCCTGCCAGACGGTGGAGATGGAAGCGCTGAAAAAGAAGGTTCTGATTTCCTTTGGCGGCACGGATCTGACCTGCTGTGCGGATTTGAAATGGACAGCCGAAGCGCTGGGGAACATCCTGGATAATGCGGTGAAATACTCCCCGGAAGGGTCGGAGGTAAAGATCGAGGCGATACCCTATGACTCCTTTCTATGCATTGCGGTAAAGGATCAGGGGCCGGGCATCAGGGAAGCGGAACAGGGGTTGATTTTCCGGAGATTTTACCGTTCGCCGGAAGCCGGAAAACTGCCGGGCTTTGGAATTGGCCTTTATCTGGCGAGGGAGATCCTTTCCAGGCAGGGCGGTTATATTAAAGTTACGTCAAAACCGGGCAGGGGAGCCGTATTTCAGATGTTTTTGCCGCTATATCATTCCTGCTGATAAAGGAGGCCAGGAGGCCGTCTGCGGCGGGAAAAGGGAGTCAAAATCCGGTTCTGCAGGAAATCTGTCAAAAATGTCATCTTTGAGACAGAATGTGGAAAGATTTCTTTGCTACACTATAGAAAATTCCGCAGGACATACAAAAAGTGTGACAGCGGAAAACAGAAAGGCAAAGCCTGTCACAGGTGATGGGCGGGAATCGGAGGTCTTGGATGGAAATTCTGGCAGCAAAGCAATTGAAAAAATATTATCAGATGGGAGATACGGTGGTTAAGGCGCTGGACGGTATTGATCTGTCCATACAAAAGGGAGAATTTGCCGCCGTTGTGGGGAAATCGGGCAGCGGCAAATCCACGCTTCTGCATATGCTGGGCGGACTGGACTATCCCACCGGAGGCGAGGTGAGGGTGGATGGCAGGGATATTTCCCGCATGGGAACTTCCCGTAAGGGAATTTCCCATAAGGGAAAGGATGAACTCACAATTTTCAGGCGCAGGAAAATCGGATTCGTATTTCAGAACTATAACCTGCTTCCGCTTATGAATGTGTATGAAAATATAGTGCTTCCCATAAAACTGGATGGTATCAGGCCGGATGAAAAATTTGTGGGTTCCATCCTTGAAATGCTGGGACTGAAGGATAAAAAATATGCCATGCCAAACCAGCTGTCGGGCGGGCAGCAGCAGCGGGTGGCCCTGGCCAGGGCGCTGGCGGCAAAACCAGCCATTATCCTGGCAGACGAGCCTACCGGAAACCTGGACAGCCGTACCAGCCAGGATGTATTGGGGCTGATTAAGACCTCCGGCGAGCTGTTTGCACAGACTGTGGTCATGATTACCCACAATGATGAAATTGCCCAGATGGCCGGCAGGATTATCCGGTTGGAGGACGGAAGAATTTGCGGAGGTGACGGCGGCGATGATTAAAGTGGATAACCGGAAGGTGGTGGCGGGGATTGCTGCCGATACCTATAAAGCCCATTGGAAAAGAAACATAATAACGGTTTCGGCTATATTGATGACTACTTTTTTAACGGCAGTGGTATTCGCTTTGGGATTCAGCTATTGGAATACGGTTACGCTGCGCACACTGCGGATGAACGGCATGGATTATGACGTGGAGCTGTCGGAGCCCAGGCCGGATCAGGTGGATAAAATCAGGGCCATGGAAGACGTGGAGGCAGCAGGCGTATCCATAAAATGTGCCATATTGGAGCGGTGCGGTGATATAGAGCTGGATAAAACCCAGCTTTACTGGCTGGACTCCGTCTGCTGGGAAAAACAGTGTATTCCGGCGTTGGAATTTTATGAAGGCTCTTATCCTGAGAGGGAAGAGGAAATCATGCTTTCAGAAAGCGCGCTGACGGCTATGGGGATTGAACGACCGGAAACCGGGATGCGGCTTTCACTGGAATATTATCCTCTCTCGGGTGAAGGGGACGGCAGGATTGGCAGTAAGGAATTTATCCTGAGCGGATACTTCAGGGACTATACCGGAAGGATGAAGGGCTATGTTTCGCGTCCCTTTTTGGAAAAGAGCGGGGCGAAGCAGACGGATTTTACGCAGGGAACCCTGAAAATATCCCTGAAAAATCCTTTATATACCAGGCAGGATATTGAAAAGCTGCAGCAGGAAGCGGCGCTGGACCGGCAGGTTATTAAAGCAGATTATGATACGTCGGTGAATTTCTGGAAAACAGCGGTGGGTCTTGCCGGAATGCTTCTGATGATACTTTCCGCAGGTTATTTATCCATTTATAATACCCTTTATATTTCTATTTCCAGGGATATCCGTTACTATGGACAGCTGAAAACCATAGGTATGACAAGCGTACAGCTGAAAGGCCTGGTATACAGACAGGCTCTCTGGAATGCGCTGGCCGGGATCCCGGCCGGACTTTTGGTGGGAAGGCTCCTGGCCGGGACAGTGGTACCCGCGGTCCTTCGCATCGTCAATCCCACGCTGGCCGGGGAGGAAATCATATCCGAAGGACTGTGGATTTATGTGCTGGCGGGTGGGTTAGCCCTGTTTACAGATCTGTATGCCAGCAGGAAGCCAGCAAAAATGGCAGGTGACTGTGCGCCGGCAGAGGCGATCCGTTATGTGCCGGTTACCATGGGAAAGGGAAAGCCTTTCAGAACCGGACCCGGGAAGGGCGGAGTCGTCGCTTCCATGGCATGGCGCAGTCTGCTGAGGGATAAAAAACAGTCTGCTGTCATCTTTCTTTTCTCATAGCGGGAACCGTATTTTTAACTGTCAATACGGTAATCCGGCAGAATGACGCCCGCTCCGTTCTGAATGCCACATGGGATTATGATATCCGGTTCAAGAATGAAACCACTCTTGATGGGAAGGAGCCTTTGCTTACGGAGGAGAAGATAGAACAGGTGAGGGAAATTCCGGGGGTGAAAAGTGTCAGAAGCGTTTCCTCCGCCGATATCATTGTCCCTTTGCAGGAGGAAATTTTCGGGGAGTATTATCAGGCTTTGTACCAGTCAAGGTTCAGTCCCGGAAACTATGAGAAGGATATGGCGGTTTATCGGGAACAGCCGGGATATTATCTGTTTATGGCACGGCTGATCGGAATTGACAGGGAAGGCTTCGGGCGGCTGAATGCCCGCATGGGGAATGTGTTGGAGGAAGAAAGCTTTAAGGCAGGGAAGAGTACGGTGGCAGTTCCCATTATCATTGATGCCGGACCGGAGGTCAGAAACAGTATGGTTGGGAAAACAGTACATTTTTTACCGGCAGGGGACAATTTTAAGTCCGGAGAAAATGGGGTAGTGTCCGCAAAAGCCTCTGTCCGCATTGCGGCGGTGGGCGACAGCGATGACAATCCGGCTTATTTCGGCAGAGGCTATACGCCGGATCTGATTGTAAGCCGGGAATATGCCAGACAGCTTCTGGGAACGGAATTTATTGAACTGATAGAGGTGGATTATGAAAAACCATTTTCTGAGGATACAGAACGCCTTGTAAAGGAAGTCTTTGCAGGCGAGGGGAAAATTTCCCGGGAATCAAAACTGGAAAGATACGGTGAGATGAAAATGACGGAAATGCAGATAAAGGTTTTGGGGAACAGCATCGGATTCCTGATTGCCCTGCTGGCTGTTTTTAATTATATCCATATGATGGCGGCAGGGGTACAGAACCGCTCAGGAGAGCTGGCGGCGCTGGAAAGCATCGGAATGACACAGACGCAGCTGAAAAGAATGCTGATGCTGGAGGGTGCCGGCTATGCGCTGTTGGCCGAAGCAGCCTCCCTGGCTGTTGGCCTGCCTGTCAGTTATGCGGTATTTCAGGGCATGAACCGGTATCATATGGCATATTCCTTTCCCTGGCGAAGTCATCTGGCGGTATTTACGGTTATCCTGATTATATGTGTCCTGGTTCCGACGGCTATTTACCGCAGGACGCAAAAAGGAAGTGTCATCGAAAGGTTGCAGAATTGGGAATAGCATGCGGACATCCGTAACAGTTCGGTTATCTGAATTGTTACGGATATTTAGTTCCGGAAAATATAAAGAATCTAAATTCTCATGCCGTTTCGTTAACGAACCTTTTTTCATCCTATGCTATATTAATGTCAGCGGACATCAGCAGAACATAGGTAACACAGTCCATATGGCCATATACTGTGACCGGTGTCTTTGCATCGATGTTTTCCATTTTCTGTTCCATAATTTTACAATAAAGATTGCCGAATTATTCAAACTCCTGTATGCTGAGGATAACGGGAAGAGAAAGGATTCGCATAACCGTTAAAGGATCCTTTAAAAATTTCGAAGAAAGGAAGCCTGGTCAGTGAACAACATAGAAAAAGAGCTGCTGGCCCTTTTGGCGGACCCCGCCTACAGCATAACACTCCAAACCATACGCAGGATACGGTTCCCGGCCAGCTACCGGTTTGAAAGTCATGCCCACCCTGAGACGGAAATCAACTACATCAACTCCGGTTGCTGTATGATGGAGGTGGAGGGGCAGGTTATCCCCTTAAAGCGGGGGAGCTGCATTATGGTAAATCCGTATAAGAGGCATCTTTTTATGGTGGATGTGAGCAAATCCTGTGCCATAACCCAGCTGATATACCAGGTAGAGCTTCCCGGACAAATACCGGACTGCCTTCCCTGTTTTCAAGGGGTAAGCGCCTGTCATGTATTTCAGGACTGTGAGGAGCTTTGCGGCCTGCTGGAAAACATACAGCGGGGGTATAAAAAAATCCGGGATAATGTCTATACGGAAGCGCGGTTTGATTTTACCCTGCTGCAGCTTTTTGCCCTGCTGTCCGGCTGCATCGAGGAAGAGAGGCGGCTTACGGATGGCTGCCGGGGCAAGCTGGAGGAAGCGCTGGAGAAGATACACGGCAGGCTGGAATATGAAATCAATCTGGAGGAGCTGGCGGGAGAGCTGGGAATCAGTTCAAGATATCTCAGAAAATTATTTGTCCAGCGTCTGGGCATCGGCTGTACCCAGTACATAACAATGCTCAGGATAGCAAAGGCCAAGGAATATCTGCGGGACTGGGACAAGGGGGTCACGGAGGCGGCCGCCCTGGCCGGCTTTAACAGCCCTCAGTATTTCTGCCGCGTTTTCAGAAAGCATACGGGAATGACGCCGGCGGAATATAAAAATATGAAAAATGATGATTGCTGAAGTGTCGCGGCAGTTCTGCGATATATGAGGAGGTATGGTATGACAAACAGAGAAAATTTTTTATCGCTTCTCAGGAGAACCGGCTATGAAAGTGTGCCGGTGGAGTTCAGTCTCTGCCCGTATTTAATTGAACGGATGCGCAATGAGCTTGGAGTGGAGGATTATCAGGAATATTTTCAGTTTCCCTGGCGGAGGGTGGGGGATATCAGGCTGATTGATCATGATGTGGAGCAGTACCGCAGATTTTACCGGCGTCCGCTGGCGGAAGGCGCGGATATTGATACCTGGGGCGTGGGCCATGAAAAATCGCCCAACAGCATGCACATGACTTACATGCGCCACCCTTTGGAAAATGCGGAGTCCATGGAGGATTTCCTGGAGTATCCTTTTCCGGATTATGCTCACGGGGATGCTTCCCATCAGAAAAAACAGGTGGAGGATATCAAGAAAAGGGATTTGATTGCGCTGGGCGATATGCAGGTCACTATCTGGGAAACAGCCTGGTATCTCCGCGGTATGGAAAATCTGTTCTGCGACATGATGTCGGAGGAAGAGACTGCCGTTTTCCTTTTTGACAAGGTGCTGGAGATTTCAAAAATCAGGGCCCGTTCCTATGCGGAGGCAGGCGTGGATGTTCTCTTTTTTGGTGATGATATCGGGATGCAGCATACAACTATGATGAGTGAGGAGCTGTATTGCAGCTGGATTAAGCCCCGTCTGAAGGAACTGGTGGATATGGTGAAGGAAATCAACCCGGAAATCCTTATTTTTTACCATTCCTGTGGTTTTGTGGAGCCGTTTATCCCACATCTGATAGAGGCGGGAATTGATGTGCTCAACCCCATTCAGAGCGAATGCATGGATTTTAAGGAAATCTGCAGAAAATATGGAGACAGGATATCCTTCCATGGAACCATCGGAACGCAGACCGTCATGCCTTTTGGCACGCCCCAGGAGGTAAAAAAAGCGGTCTGGGACAATCTGGATGCCGCCGGGGAGAAAGGCGGATTATTTGTGGCGCCCACACACATCCTGGAACCTGAGGTCCCGTTAGAGAATATCCTGGCTTACGTGGAAGCCTGCAGAACCTACAGGAAATAAGAAAAACAGGGAATGCTTTTTCCCCTCAACCTCAGCCAATCTCTCAGCAAATGTGCTGCTGTTCCATGGCAATTCTGACGGCTCCCGAAAGGAGCCGTTTTTGTTTTATTGTTTTCGACGGAAAACTGTGAATTTTTATTCCCTTTAAAGAATGCCTTGAAAGAACGCCTTGAAAGAATAAAAATGTCGGAATTTGTCAGATGATGCAAAAATGATGCAATTTTGATGGAGATTTGATGCAACCGGCATGTAAACTTATAAAAAAAGGCAGATAACGATAATCACGCGCAGACACACGGGAAACGGTTGGCTGAGAATCTCTGATTTTCAGCCTCTTTACACTGACCATGCATAGTAAGCGGAGCCGGCTGTGCGTATGGAAAAATACAGAGGGGAGCACTGAGGATAAGATGAAAAGAAAAATATTGACCATTGGCCTTGCATGGCTGTCGGTTTTCTTCGTAGTGGGCGGAAGCCGGCCTGAGAGCTGCGGCATCGAAAGCAAGCTGGCAAAATATGAGCCGGAACTGGTTTCGGGCGCTGTGGATATGGTCCGAAACAGGGAAATGATGAAAGAAGCATTAGAAGAAAAACTAAGAAAGGCAGAAGCGGCACAGGAGGAAAATGCTGCCGGAATGGATCCCTCAGGAGAGATGAGCCTGGAAAATAATACAGAGGAAATGAGCCCGGAGGAGAGAGCTGTTGAGGAGCGGACGGATGCATATTTTGACAATTCCGTATTCGTGGGGGATTCCATTATGCTTGGCTTCCGGAATTATGCGATGAAAAGACAGGATTCCTTTTTAAGCCGGCTTCAGTTTCTTGCTGCGGGAAGCTATTCCGTCAATAATGCGCTTTGGGAAGTGAATGAGAAAAGTGTGCACCCCATGTTTCGCGGGAAGCAGCGTCAGGTATGGGAATCTATCTCCATGATGGGCGGCCGGCGGGTATTTCTTATGCTGGGAATGAATGATCTGAATATCAACGGCCTGGAAGGCAGCTGCGAAAAATACAAGGAGCTGGTGGATAAAATCAGGGAAACCGATCCTGAGGCTGAAATACATATCATGAGCATGACCTATGTCCTGAAAGGGAAAGGAACGGGGCTTTTGGAAAATGACACCATCCGGGAATACAATTCCATGCTGAAGCAGATGGCGGAGGAGAACGGTTGGGGCTATGTGGACATTGCTGATGCGCTGGCCGATGAAAACGGGGATTTGGCGGAAGGGTACTGCAGTGACGATTTTGCGCATCAGCGGCCGGAGGCTTATGATGTCTGGGTTTTGGTGCTCCGGGATTATGCAAAGGAGCAGCTGGAGAAAACAGATGCCGGAGGCTGCAGGGAAACAGAAACAGAAAATATTCAAGCTGTTGAAGGATGAAGCACGGCAGAAAAGTACACGATATACAGGAGAATGAAATGAAAATGAATGAATTAACCGGAAATTGCGTAAAAAGAAAAAAAGGAAACTATTTGTGCCTGCTGGCCGCAGTGCTTCTTATTGGCGGCTGCGGACAGGCGGGGGTAAACCAGGCGTCAGGCGAGACGACTGCAGTAAACAAGACGGCAGATGAGATGGCAGCAGCAGATCAGGCGTCAGGTGAGACAACGGCAGCAGGCCAGTCGGCAGAAACCGCTGCGGTGCCGGATGCGGCCGCCTCCGGGGAGGAGATGTCCGTACAGGAAATGTATGATCTGATTACCGAATCGGTCACCCTGATTTCACCTGTAATCATGCAGGATAATTTCATAGAAAATTATTACAATATCGATCCCGCCCTGCTTGAGGAGTACGTATTTTCCATGTCTGAGGAAGCTACAAGCGCGGAAACCGTGGTTATTATGAAATTGAAGGATAAGGCGGATGCAGATACAATCAGCGCGGCGCTGCAGCTTGTAATTGAGGAAAAGAGCGGAGAAATGGAAAATTATCTGCCCGGGCAGTATGATATTGTGAAAAAAAGCGCCGTAAAAACAGAAGGCAGCTATGTGTATCTGGTTATTTCAGAACAGGCGGACGCCATTGAAAAAATCATTGAAGCACAGCTTTAGAAAGGACGGAAACGGCGATGGTTTTCAGCAGCATTCCCTTTTTGTTTTTCTTCCTGCCGTTATGCCTCCTTCTTTATTATGCGGTGCCTTATTCCTGGAAGAATGGAGTCCTCCTTCTTTTCAGCCTGGTTTTTTACGCTTGGGGAGAGCCTGTTTATATCCTCCTGATGCTGTTCGCATCGGCGGTGGATTACACGAATGGAAGGCTCATGACACGGTTTGGATCCACAGAGGGACGGCGGCGGTTGTTCCTCTGCTGTTCTGTAATAATCAATCTTTCCGTGCTGGGATTTTTTAAGTATGCGGATTTCCTTATCGGTACGGTAAACGGCCTTTTCCACACAGCGCTCCGGCCTCTTGGCCTGGGACTTCCTGTAGGCATCAGTTTTTTCACCTTTCAGACCATGAGCTACAGCATTGATCTGTACCGGCGGAAGGTGCCGGTGGAGAAAAATTATCTGACCTATCTTACCTATGTGTCCATGTTCCCACAGCTGGTAGCCGGGCCTATTGTCCGTTTTTCAACGGTGAATCAGGAGCTGCACAGCAGAAAAATAAGGCGTTCGGAGGTGACGGACGGCTTTTACCGCTTCCTGCAGGGCCTGTTCAAAAAAGTGCTGATCGCCAATCAGGCAGGAGCGCTGTGGGAAGAAATACGGCTGCTGGAAACGGGACAGGCATCGGCGGCCACAGCCTGGCTGGGTGCGGCGGCTTTTACACTGCAGCTGTATTTTGATTTCAGCGCCTACAGTGACATGGCTATCGGCATGGGGTGGATGCTGGGTTTCCATTTCCCGGAGAACTTCAGGTATCCCCTGTATGCGGTGTCCGTAACGGATTTCTGGAGACGCTGGCATATATCGCTTTCCACCTGGTTCCGGGATTATGTATACATTCCTCTTGGCGGCAATCGGGTGAGCACGGCAAAGCACCTGCGGAATATGCTTATTGTATGGTTCCTGACAGGGCTGTGGCATGGCGCAGCCTGGAACTTTGTCCTGTGGGGGCTGTATTACGGCGTTCTGCTCGCTCTGGAAAAATATGTATGGGGCAAAAAACTGGAAAGGCTGCCCGCAGTAATACAGCATGGCTATACATTGCTGATCGTTGTGACAGGCTTTGTTATTTTTGTGTTTGACGATTGCGGGGCGCTGGGAAGATATCTGTGCTCCATGGCGGCATGTGCCGGAAATTCCTGGTGGGGAGAGGAATTCCTCTGGTATCTGACCAATTATGGTGTTGTGCTCCTGGCGGCTGTCATCCTGGCCTTCCCGGTATACCCTTGGGCAAAAAAGAAGCTGGAGGCAGCGGGAAACGGGCCGAAAACAGCTGCCGGACTTGTGACTGCGGCGGGCTATATCATGCTGTTCCTGCTTACGACGGCTTTTTTGGTAAATGATACCTATAATCCGTTTTTATACTTCAGATTTTGACATCAGGAAAGGCGGAAGCGAAAGAATATGACAAATGCACAAAGAATCAGACGTGTGACGGCGGGACTGCTGGCAGGGATGATACTGGCGCTGGCCATTGGATTTTTTGCAGCCAATAAGCAGGATTTTTCTGAGAATGAGAACAGGTATCTGGCAAAACTGCCATCCCCTGGCTGGGAGGATATAAAGAGCGGCGCCTATATGCAGGGGCTGTCCGACTATGCTTCGGATCATTTTCTTTTCCGGGATTTTTTCATCGGGCTGAAGACAAAGGCGGAGACAGCGCTGGGAAGAAAGGAAATTAACGGCGTTTATATCGCTGGGGACGGCTATCTGATTGAAGCGTATAAAAGTGGGGAGAATACGGAGCGGATTGCAGGGATTTTGAAGAGCTTTGCACAGGAGCTGGAGGGACAGGAAGCGGAGACGCAGGAAACAGAGGCGCAGGAAACGGAGGGACAGGAACCCAGGCTTCGTCTCATGCTGGTCCCCACCGCCGTTTATGTGTATGAGGACAGGCTGCCGGCCCATGTGCAGACAAAAAATCAGATGGAAACTGCGGAAGCTGTATACCGGGCTGCAGGTATTGTCCCCATCGACTGCAGCCAGGCGCTGCTGGAACAAAAAAATGGGGAGCCTCTGTATTACAGGACGGATCACCACTGGACTACGCGCGGCGCCTACGAAGGTTACCGGGTTTTCTGTGAAAATATGGGCTTTGAGGCAGTTCCGCTTGCGGAAATGGCCGCGGAAACGGTTACGGAGGACTTCCGCGGTACGATTTATTCGAAAACAGGAGACTACAGCCGGAAAGGGGATTCTATAACCATTTACACCAATCCCGCAGACCGCCTGACGGTATCCTATCTGGATACCGGGGAGGTGACGGACAGCCTTTATAATCTGGAATATACGGAGAAAAAGGATAAATATTCCCTGTTCCTGGATAATTTGCACAGTCTGATTGAAATCACCAATGAAACGGCGGGCTCTGACCGGGAGCTGGCGCTGATCAAGGACAGCTATGCCAATTCCATGGTGCCGTTTCTGGCCCATCATTATAAAAAAATCTATGTGTTTGATACCAGGTATTACAAGCAGGGTCCGTCCGCCTTTATCAAAGAGCACCCGGGCATTACGGATGTACTGATTCTTTATAATATGAACACACTGGATTCGGATCTGGGAATCCGTGGGATTTACTGATATAGTTTAGTCAAAGGCTGTAAATTCCGCAACGCTTCTTTCCCTGCGAAGCTCCTGCCGGGCAGCGGGGGATGGGGCGGCCTGCGGTGTATTGGGACAGCCAAACTGCCGGCTGAATTCCAGGTTGGCCTGGATCAGGTTGTATTCCAGCAGAACCTGCAGGGTCTGCGAAAGACATTCCGGGGTTTTGCAGTTTACCTCGCATACATCCTTCAGGGAATGGGACAGGTTGAGAATGTCCAGAGAAGTGATCGCCATAGCCTGCTCCTGTATTTTTCCTGTTTCTATATTGTATTGGGCGGGGAGGGGAATTGTGCATGGCAGATACAATCCGCATATATCAATATGGCCGAACACATGGCAAAACAAATCCACATTTAGTTATCCTCCATTTTGTAGCCTATTCCCAATAAGGTTTTAATATAGGTTGCAGTATCGTCCGGGCTTCTTTTCAGCTTTAAACGCAGTCGGTTGATATGGGTATTCAATACATTTTCATTTCCGAAATAAGGTTCCTTCCAAATGAGTTCATATAGACGTTCTTTTGAAAATGCCTGTCCCGGATGGGTTCCCAGTAAATGTAATAGTTCAAATTCCGTTGGCGTCAAATCAATGGGAATCCCCTGGCGCCTGACGGTATGGCTTACCGGATCTATCTCCAAATCCTTAATTTTAACAGCCATATCACACGGTAAAGGCTGGTAGGTTCTGGCCCGCCTGATGTTGGCTTTAATTCTGGCGGCAAGCTCGATAAGAGAGAAGGGCTTTACAACATAGCCATCAGCGCCCAGGTTTAATCCCAGTGATTTGTCGGTATCGTTATCTTTTGCATTGTTTCCTGGCTCCCTTTGATAGGCAAGACGTTCGCTCCCATCCTTTACATAAATAATCCCGCATCTGCGGAAACTGTATTTTTCCAGCAAATGCTGCATGGTCAGATTATTCCGGTGCGTATCCGCACGGAGATTGGGAATACGGTTCAGGCAGAAGGTCAGGCATTCCGCAAAGCAGCCCTTGTGCGTACCGTCGCTGCCCAGCCTGTGGATTGTCCCATAAGGTGAGTTATTGAGCCATGCGCCCTGTTCAATCCGCAGATAAGTGGGATCCTCTCCGATAATTAAAGCGAAAACAAAGTGGATTTTCTCCTTGTCGTCCGTGCCAACAAAGCATTGCCCCAGACGGATATCCTCTTTTACAAGCTCCTCCGACGGATAGGCTGCGCCCCATTGCGTGGCATTCCCGTTTTCCGCCATGTATTTTCTGGCCTGTGCATATACCGCCATTATTCCTGGTAAATCAGTAATTTGTGCAGTCCTGATAATCATAATTTCTGTCTCCTCATTTCGCATAAACTTGAAACGGCCTGATTCCCGCGTGCAACGGCCAAACAGACACCCCTGTGTTTTCAAGACAATTCAAGTATGATGGCCTGTTGTATGCGGCGGGGCTAACCGGATGTTACATCCGCCTCATTATACCATGATTAATGCCGGAGGCACACCGACATAAATACGATATATGAAGTCAAGAACGTTCCCGTCATTAATGATAGCATAAAAATGTGAGGTGAACAAAATGGATCAAGCTGAATGGGAAAAAATATTGGCCTATGTGGACTGCCATATCCACGAGAAAATCGATCTGTGCAGCCTGGCAGAAGTTGCCGGGTACAGTCCTTTTTACTTCAGCCGTATCTTTGCGGAAGAGATGGGAATGCCTGTCACGGGCTATATACGGATTCGTAAGCTGCAGTATGCGGCAGTTTCTCTGCTGGAAGGCCGGAAGGTGCTTGAGGTTGCCATGCTGTATGCGTTTGACTCACATGAAGGATTCACACGCGCTTTTACGCGGCTTTTCGGCTCAACGCCCAGTACGGTGAGGAAATACCTGGTTTCCTATACTGTTCCGGGATTTGCTGTGCCGACGGAAAAAAGGAGGTATTTAATGACTGAGTCAAAACGGGAGGATCTGCGGTATGGAAGGCATCAGCTTATATTTGAGACTGTGAGGCAATCACTGGAGGAAGCGGCAGAGGGTTTCTGCACCAGAGTGGAAATTATGCTGTTGCAGGATGGGAGAGTACGGATCAGAGATAATGGAAGAGGCCTTCCCCTTTCGGAGGATATTCAGGCCGACAGAATGGTGCTGAATAAGATACTGGCAGGAAAACCGGTTACCAATGCAGAGTACAGCCAGATGGGGGATTTGGTCCAGGCAGGGATGCAGACGGTGAATTCCCTGTGTGAAAGCCTGCAGGTTATGGTATACCGGGACGACAGAAGCTTCCGGCAGGATTATGTGAGGGGGATTGCACAGCATGAGCTTTCCATAGACATCCAGACGCATGAACGGGGAACGGAAATAGTTATGAAGCCGGATTCGGCAATTTTCGGAGAAGGGAAGTTTTCGGAGAATATAATCAGGGAATGGATCAAAAAGCAGCTTCCCGGAGACGGTAGGCTGGATATTCTGCTGAATGGTGAGAAAATAAAAGACTAAGGGCAGTGAAAGAGGGATAAGAAACCGGGGAGGCCTCCGCATGTGAAGCGGGACTTCCCCGGTTTTATCCTCTGACATTTCAAATAACAGCCTGGCGGCTATGCTCAGAGAGAACATTTTTTCACTCAGAGCAGATTGATTTTAAAATAGGTATGGTAGGGAGTGTTATGCGCCGCATACATTGGTACGAATTTCAGATTGTCATACCAGAGCACAGGCATCCCGTTTTCTTCCGCCATTACAAAAGCAGCTTCCGGTTCCGGAGGCAGGCTCAGCGTTATCCATTCGGTTCCCGAAGCAAGCGCTGTCATGACAAACGGGCCGTACATCAGACTTGCGGCAGGCATAGCTTCATAGGAATCTGGAGTATAGCAAAGATGCAGCCGGTGGGGCAGCTGGACGGTAATTTTATCCCCTGCTGCAAAATCGCGCTCCAAAACCGCATAACCGCCACATTTATCCGTCATCGAATCCACCCCGCAGAAGGTGTCCTCAGGGGAAATATCCCCATCAGAAACAGCAGCGTCAGAAATATCTGAATCAGAAATACCCGAATCAGAAATACCCGAATCAGTATTGTCCGCAGCATACCGCAATGTCTGCTGCACCCCGTTCACCGACAGGGAAAAAGAGTCCCGGCACCAGTAGGGAATACGGAAATACAACTTCAGGCGGGCGGCGCGATCGATTGTGAACACACTTTCAAAAGCAGGAAAATCTGCGGTCTGCGTCAGCGTAACCCCTTTTTGCTCCCAGCGGAAGGAAGAGGACAGATAAAGCTGGATATATAACCCGCCGTCCTCGCCCATGTGATAAATATGCTCGCTGTAACGGACATGGTTCTCCATGCCGGTGCCGTGGCAGCAGGTGAAATCTTCGTAATCATTGCTGTATTCCCTCCTGGCTCCGGGACCGATTGGCAGCATATAGGTTACGCCATGGTGCGCCCCTGGCCTGACCAGAGGATTCTGGCTGGCCGCAATCTGGTTATAAAGCGTCCGCTCGTAATAATCCATAAACCGGCTGTCCCCGGGGGAATAACAGGAAAGCATGCCGGTGAGTTTAAGCATGTTGTAAGCGGCGCAGGTTTCACAATTGCGGTCCGACTCAATATTGGCGGCCAGGATATCAGGCTCCTTGAAATTTTCACCCCTTCCCACACCGCCGATGGAATAGGCGTAATGGGCGGTAACCAGCTCCCAGAAATTCTTTGCGGTACGGTAGTAATGCGCCTCCCCAGTTGCAATGAATTCCTGCATGGCGCCGATCATCTGGGGAATATGCTGATTGGCATGAAGCCCGGTTATGGTATCCAGGCCCTGGGCAAGGCCGTCAAATACCTGTGTATTGTCAAACATTGCGGCCGCTTCGCGATAGCATTGTTTTTCGGTAAGCTGGAACAGCAGGGACAGGGATTCGTTCATTCCCCCATATTCCCCTGCGATATACATGCCCCACATTTTGGCCCGCTGTCCGGCGGAGGTGGGAGACAGCCGTCTGTAAACCCAAAGTCCGATCCCCTCGGCGCAGTCCAGCGCGGTTTTGCAGTCCAGCTGCAGATAGCAGTCCAGGAAACCGGCCAGCAATTTATGTAATGTATAGTAGGGCGCCCATATTGTCGCATAAGGAGTGAACTGCTCCAAAAGGGCAAACTGATCCGGCGGATAGGCGCTTAAATAGCCCTCGCCCCAGCAGGAGGGATCGCGGCTCCACAGAGACTGCGCGGCATTGCGGGGAGTGCAGGCCGTGGCAAAAGCGGCGGGATCTCCGGCAGAGAGCAGCTGCAGGCGGCGAAGCTCCCGGATCAGGTACAGAGCCTTTTCTTTCCAGAAGCTGTCATGGGTGGACGCATATGCATAGGCCAGGGCGGAAAGAAAATGTCCGGTGGAATGCCCGCGGAGCAGTCCGGCAGGCTCCTCCCAGCCCCCGGGAGGCAGCGCATTACAGGTATCCTGGCCGAAGGCTTTCCGGAAATTATAAAGCATACGGTCACAGTCCAGCAGCGCCAGATAATCCAGACAGCGCTTTTGATTGCCGCCAAAAAGAGACTGATCTAACAAAGCCACATCCTTCAGTGAAACGGCCCCTGCCTGGCGGTGCGGAATGTGCATCGGGACAGAGGGTTTGCGGCCTGTGACAGAGGAGCTGCGGTTTGGGACAGCGGACCCGGGATTCGGGCTGCTTTGCTTGTGCACAGGTTTTTTCTGCCCATATACGGGATACAGGGTTATCGGAAACTCACGTTTCGCCGAGGCCTTTCCCAGGGAAGCGTGAAGCGTCAGTAGTATCTCCAGGGGAGCCTTTTGCGGACGGATAATTTTACCGGTACCGGACAAATGTTCCGGATCACTGCTTTCCCAGCGGAACGAAGCGCCGTTGCTGCCTTTGCAGGGAAGATAAAGATCCGCTGACACGTGGCCGGGGAAGGGGATCTTTACGTCTGCCATATCCCCTTGCAGCAATATGTCGTCAGAGGGCAGGGCGGGAATCAGAAAGCTGACTGTTTTCTCCAGCGTTTCATCATGATAGGAGAGAACGAAACGGATGCTGCCGCAGGCGTCGGGATTGCCGGAGGCCGGACGGAGAAGCTGGAAATCCTCAGTTATGGTATCCGTGGTTATTATTTCGGCCCGGATTGCAGCGCCCAGCGCGCCGGCATCAGGCAAAGGGGGAAGAAGCGTCATACGTTCTGAAAACAGAGCGCAGACCGTATCCATTTCCAGGGAAAGCCGCGCCTGATCCGAAAGCCGGAACAGTGTGGAAATTTCCTCCTCCTCCAAAACACGCGGAAATATCCGGATATCGGTAACCGACATGGCTGCGGGGTTCTGTGAAAGGAAGCCATAGCCGAAAAAGCAGTCCGTACAGCCGGACAGGGCGTCAGCGTCCATACGGCGGTGCGCCGTGTTTCCCGCAGGCCGTCCGTCCAGATAGAGACAGAGAGGAGCAGGCAGATCGGCGGCAAAGGTGACAACGGTATGAAACCAGGTGTTTTTGCGCATGGGAACCCAGTCGGACAGCGCCGCCTCCTGGCTTCGCCCTCCGGAGGTCGCTCCCGGGGAAAGGCGGATATAATCCGGACTTTCGTCTGAGGGCAGGGCGGACAGATAGAAACAGTTATCCCGGCCGAAGGAAAAGAGCGCGGTATAATCGGCCAGCTCTGATATCCTGACATAAAAGCTGACCGTGATGCCTTCCCCCTTTTGGATACATCCGTCCGGGAGCTGCAGATAACCGCCCTTTTCACCACCGGTAAGCGTCAGAACCGGAAGCTGCCGGCCGAATACCAGATCCTGTTCCATATAAGCGCCGCCCCGGTCAATGCCTCGTATGACTCCGGCATAGCCGCCGCCCGACAGATCAGGAACGATGGTGCTGGATACCTCCTGCATATTATAATGCACAGTTGGCGGACCGTGATGTTTTTGATTAGAAGCCATGTTTACCTCCTGAAAAAAATACAATAAAATATATGTTCTTTTACAAGCGCCATATTGGCTGAATGGTTAATAACAGTTAGGACAGGCCCACACATATGCGGTTCCGCCGTATGCATGTAACGGTTGATCCCTCAAAACTGTTACAACGATTATATGTTTGGCAGGAATATAAATGCAATGTAAAATATGCATAAAAATTAATCGATTAACTTGTCTATAATACCATATTGACGAAATTTGGATGGATACATATAATAAAAATCATAAACATCAACGGAAAAAACCTGAAAATAATGATTGACGAAGTAATAAATGTAAATTTAAAATGATAATAGTTATATGCCATTGCAAAAGCATGGCATTTTTCTAAAAAGTTTAGTTATTCGATTAACTAAGCGATAACACTGAGAAAAACGGAGGGGAATATGGCTACATTAAAGGATGTTGCAAAAAAAGCAGGTGTATCGATAGCTACCGTTTCCTATGTTCTCAACGGCCGGCTGGATAAGGTCGGTCCTGAGGTGACGAAGCGGGTTCAGGAAGTGATGAAGGAACTGGGCTATCAGCCGAATATGATGGCCAGGGCCCTGCGTTCCAGGAAGACGAATATTATAGGGGTCCTTTCGGAGGATGTTACCACCTTCCAGGTGAGCAGCATTCTCAAAGGGATTAATCAGGCCGCGGACGAGATGAAATACCAGATCATACTGGGAGATCTGGCGCTGAGCGATAAGATATGGAATGGCCGTATCCAGGACTATTCCCAGGTCATCAGCTATCAGGAGGAAATACAGGAAAAGCTGAATATCTTCCGTGCAGCCGGTGTCAGCGGTGTTATATATGTAGGAATGCACAACAGGGATGTGAGCGGTCTTTTAAATACGGATATGCCTCTGGTATATGCTTATTGCTATACCAAGGAGGAGGAAGATATCACCGTGGACTGCGATAACCAGGTGATTTCCTGCCAGCTGGTTGAAAAAATGCTCCATAAGGGGCACCACCGGATAGGACTTATCAGCGGGCCGGTGGATTCCATTCCCACATACCGCAGGATGATGGGGTATCAGGAAGCGTTGATGCAAAGCGGGATAACCTTTGATCCGTCGCTCATCGCATACGGTAACTGGAGCGACGGAAGCGGCTATACGGCCTGTATGGAGCTGCTGGCGCTGGAGAACCCGCCCACGGCAATTTACTGTATGAACGACTGGATGGCTCTTGGCGCGATGAAAGCGCTGAAGGAGAAAAATATAGCGGTGCCCCGGCAGGTGGAAATTGTAGGCTTTGATGATATTGACCTGTGCGGGTTTGTGGAACCTCCGCTGACAAGCGTGGAACTGCCGATGACTGAAATCGGCAGGGAAGCGGCGCAGATTGTGGTAGATCTCATTCATGGGAAAAAGGTGGATGACAGACACCGGGAATTATCCTGCTGCCTGAAGGAAAGGGAAAGCTTTCAGAGCCGGAAGGAAGAAAATTAAGTGTGACTGGCCTAAAGGCTGCAGATAACAAATAAATGGAGGATGAAAAGATGCGAGGAAAGAAGTTGTTGGCAATGACGCTGTGTACCGTAATGACGGCCGGCCTGCTGGCGGGCTGCGGCGGAGGAAAAGGAAATACCTCAGCTGCCGTGGATCTGTCTTCGGCCGAGCTTACGGGGGAAGAAAACGAATGGGGCTGGATCGTGCCGGAGGAAACCCTGGTGCTGGATGTGTACGGAGGAGAGGGTGATCAGGAAAAGCTGGTGAAGGATGAATACGGCGGAAAAGCCAAACTGGACGGCTGGCTGAAGGATAACCTGAATGTGCAGATAAACTGGCAGTATTACAGTACGGCAATGGATGAGAAGCTGAATCTGATGCTGGCCAACGGGGATTACCCGGCCATCATTACCAATATGACCGATGAAATGGCGGATAAGTTTATTGCCCAGGGCAAGGCGCTTGATCTCACCGAAGCAATTGAAAAATTCGGAGACAACATCCAGAGACGCTACGGACAATACCTGAATATGCTCAGAAGCGAGGATGGGAAAATATACAAGCTGGCAAATCTCTATGGCTACAATCCGAACGTGGCAGGCTATGATTTCGGAATCCGTTACGATTACTGGGAGGAGCTGGGAGAGACGGAGATGTATTCCACGCCCGAGGGCTATTATGAGGCCTTAAAAAAGGTGCTGGAAAACCATCCCACAAATGCAAACGGCCAGACAACCTACGGAGCATCCAGTACGGACAAGGGACAGAATTTCCTGAAAGCCATGCTTGCGGCATATGGGTTCATCAATGAATACAAGCATGATGAAGCGTCAGGGACCTTCACCCATTGGCTGAATACGGAGGAAGGGCTGGAAATCGCTCAGTTTGTGAACAAAATGTACCGGGAAGGCCTGATTGATCCGGATTTCCTCAGCACGGACTATGAAACCCTGATGACAAAAATGCAGTCGGAACAGATTCTGGGGAACTTCGGCACCTGGTGGTATGGTTGGACCGGCGGACATCAGTATTGGGCCACACAGGATCCGGATAACTATACGGTGGAAAAACGTTTCGCCAATGTTTCCGTCCATGCGGATGACGTTGCCATGGAGGATACCACGCTGCTTACCGCTAATTTCCTGGGAAGCTACCGCTGTATTATTACGGATAAGTGCAAGGACTTGGGTATGGTGATGCGCTACCTGAACTGGGAAAACAGTGAAATGGGCAACTTCATTATGGGCTGGGGCGCTCCGGATGAGGACAATGTCTGGAAAATAGACGAAGACGGAACCTGGCTGATGGATGACGATATTTTGAGTGTGGATACCAAGGAAACCACCTTCCACAAGGTAAGGGAAGATTATAACGGCGGCGGAAGCTATATGATCGCTTTGAACGGCCAGTGGCTGCGTACCGATGAAACACAGAATTTTGATCATATTGATCCCCGGGTGGACAGAGTATCCGTATACGATTACTGGCCGGTCAATGAGGACGGCACCTTCTCTGATGAAGGAATCCGGTTAAGCTGGGGACATTACAACGCCCAGGCAAAGGATATCTCCATGTATAATGTAACCTATGATCCAAACGCCGAGATTACAATCACAAAGCAGACGATCAAGGATATGCTGGAGACAGAATGGGCACGCATGATCACTGCCGGATCGGAAGAAGAATGCGAGCAGATATTTATGGAAGCAAGAGAAAAATGCAATGGGCTGGGCCTGGAAGAACTGACTGAATATGTAAAATCCCAGTATGAAGCGAACATTGCAAAGTTTGAAGGGAAATAAGCTATACGAAAAAACGCTGACAGGAGGCGGCTTGGAACGCTGCCTCCTGTTTTGTTGGACAAAAATGCCGGATACCTGTGAGATATTCGCAATTACGATTACGTAAGGAGCAGATTAGAATGAAGAGTAAAACAAAAAAGGAAAGTAAAAAGAACCGGCCCACCGGAAAGGAAATCCTGAAATCCTTCAAAACCCAGCGGCAGATGTGGCTGATATGCGCCGGCGCGCTGCTTTGGGTCCTGGTCTTCTGTTATATCCCCATGTTGGGCAATGTCATTGCTTTTTTTGACTATATTCCGGGCAAAAGCCTTTTTGAATGCAAATTTATCGGCCTAAAAAACTGGATTGATTTTTTCAGCCTTCCGGATATGTGGCGTGTGTTCCGCAATACCCTGGTTATCAGCGGACTGTCCATGACGATTGGCTTTGTTATGCCCATTGTTTTTGCGCTGCTGTTAAATGAAATACATCATACCGTATTTAAAAAGGCGATACAGACCATTTCTTATTTACCCTATTTTATCTCCTGGGTTGTGGTTGCCAGCATCCTGTTCACCCTGCTCGGGACAGAGGGGAATATCAATTCCATCCTCCTGCATTTCGGATGGATCAGCAAACCGATATCTTTCCTGAATGAGAAAAATTACTTCTGGGGCATTCTTACCAGCGCAAATATATGGAAGGATCTTGGCTGGTCGGCCATCATCTATATCTCTGCGATAGCCGGCGTGGATCAGGAGCTGTACCAGGCAGGGGCGGTGGACGGCCTGGGCAGGTTCGGCAAGGTATGGCATATTACGCTGCCGGGAATTGCCCCCACCATCATCCTTTTGTTTATCATGAATATCGGAAATATTCTCAACGCCGGGTTTGAACAGCAGCTGCTGATCGGGAATCCGCTTACGAAGGAGGTATATGAGAACATAGATACCTACGTATACCGCTATGGCGTCCAGATCGGCCGCTATTCCTTCGCAACGGCGGTGGGACTGATGAAATCAGTCATCGGCTTCGCACTGGTTATGATTGCCAATAAAATTTCCGCTAAAGTGACTGATATGAGACTGTTTTAAAAAGCACGCTTCAGGCGCGCGGACCGGGGCAGGTTTGAAGGTCCCTTTCAAACCGCTGATGAATGCAGTATCGCAGGCGGGCCTGTGATATAAAGGAGGAGTAATATGAAACCCAATAAGATCAAAACGAGCACTGCTTCAAAGGTTTTTGACGTATGCAACGTGTTGTTCATGCTGTTGTTTGCTTTTATTATGATTTATCCGTTCTGGAATCAGCTTGTCATTTCCTTTAACGAAGGATCGGATACCGTAAAGGGCGGGCTGACCTTCTGGCCGAGGGCATTTACGCTGGATAACTATACCTACATATTTAAACGCAGCAGCATCGGGAAAGGCGCAGTGATTTCGGTGCTCCGCGCTTCCGTGGGCACGGTGCTCACCATTTTTTTCACCGGGCTGCTTGCCTATGTTACCACAATCCGGCACTTTGTCGGCCGTAATTTTGTCCGTCTTGTATTTGTAATCACCATGTATTTCGGCGGGGGCCTGATTCCCACCTATCTGCTTTATACGCAGCTGGGCCTGACGGAAACCTTCACCGTATACTGGCTGCCGACACTGTTCAGCGCCTACTATATGATTCTGATCGCTTCCTTTATCCAGGGGCTTCCCGACTCGCTGGCGGAAAGCGCCCGCCTGGACGGCGCCAGCGAGCTGCAGATTTATTTTAAGGTCATACTGCCTCTGTGCAAACCGGTAATAGCGGCAATTGCCGTCATGCTTGCCGTGGGGCACTGGAATTCCTGGTTTGATGTTATGCTTTACAATTCCAGTGGCAAGTGGGATACTTTGCAGGTATACTTAAGAAAAATACTTCTGGAATCGGAACAGGCCTCCAGGCTCTTGAGTGAGCAGAAACAGTTTGCCTTTATGAAAAATCTGACCACCTCATCCATCCGGGCGGCGACAACCATGATCGTTACGATTCCGATTGTCTGCATTTATCCATTTTTGCAAAAATACTTTGTCGGCGGTATTACCATCGGCGCAGTGAAAGGATGACGGTATGGGAAAACAGTATTATCTGACAAACGGCAGCTGCCGCTTTCAGGTGAAAAACGGGATATTATATTCCGCCGGCGCGGTGCGGGATGCGGCGCAGACCGAGTACATAAATGAAACAAGAGGGTTCGGCAGCCTCAGCCTTGCCTATGTTTTCAGGGGGGAACAGGCCGGATGGGAGCCGCTGAAAACAAAAAAGCTGACAGATGAGGGCGTGCAAAGGCAGGGAAGAAAACTTTCCTATCGCTGCCATGCGGAAAATGAATGTCTGTCCGTGGATGTGTCATACGTTCTGGACAAAGATACCTTACATGAAAAAATAACGGTTACAAATCTCACCCGGGAGCCGGTGGAACTGGAGGATTTCGGTATCGGCCTTTCCTGCCATACGGATTTCGGTTGGGGAAAGGATGCCTCCGGGGAGGTGCTGGGACATCATTTTGTGGCGGGCCACGGCTCGCATTCCACCTTCTCCCGCTGTGACGGGACGGGGCCTGTTTTTACGGCGATGCCGGCTCCGGGTAGCCAGTGGATTTTCTACGACTGCCCGGAGGAGGCCGGAAAGCAGGTCCAGGAAAAGGATACGGTGATCGTTTATCCGCTGAATGCCCGTATCGGAAGGCAAAAGCAGGAAATGGGCGCGAAGCTGCGGATCCCTTATCAGGGACATACGCTGGAAGGAAAGGAAAGCTGGGAAACTGCGTGCGATTTCTTTTTCGCGGCGGATTATGAGGACTGCAAAAAAGAGCTTACGGCCAGAGGCCAGGTGCAGGCGGAAAGCATTCCCGGCTATACGGTGCCGCGGGATCTGCAGGTGTCCCTCTGCCTGACGGCCGGGATGCCCATTACGGTGACGGCGGACAGGGAGGATGTTGAGATTACATTTCTGCGCAGTGAGGGAAGCCATCATTTTTATCAGCTTTCTTTTTCCGGGCTGGGGGAACGGGATATCCGGATTGCTTATGGAGAGTACGGTACGCATCTGTATTATTTCATCACCGAGCCGATCGGTACGCTTCTGGAAAAGAGGGCCGCTTTTCTGGCCAGGCATCAGGTAAAAGAGGAGGATAAATGGTACAGGGGCTTATTCACGGAATGGAATAATGAAACAGGAGTGGAACTGAGCCCTGACAATTATGATAAAATACGTGGCTGGCGGATTTATGAAGTGACCTGCGATGATCCGGGGCTCTCCAAGCCGGCCTTCCTGTCCACGAAGCAGACGGTGGCGCCGGTGCAGGAGCAGGTGGACGCGCTGGAGGATTACATTGCCTGCTTTGTATGGGGCGGCCTGCAGCAGACGGAGGAGGAACCGTATCCCTATGCAATTTACGGCATTCCCGACTGGTATACACTGCGCAATTCCAGAAAGAAGGGAAATTCGGGAAGAACGCACCTGTGGAGAATCTATGACTATCCTCATATTGCGCTTCTGTATTTTAACATGTATGAGACGGCGCGGCTGTACCCTGAAATAACAACCAGGCTTTCCGGCAAAACCTATTTATACAGAGCCTACCGGACAGCCCTTGCCATGTTCCAGGTTCCTGAGGAGCTGGACGGCTGGTCCGCCCTGAAAACAGGGCTGTACAATGAGCTGGTGATCCCGCAGATTATCGAAGCGCTTCAAAGGGAAGGATATTCCTTTGAGTCGGATCGGCTTGAAGGCTACTGGCGGCGGAAAGCAGCCTGGTTTGTTCAGGAATGCAAGGATATTTTCGGTTCGGAGTATCCCTTTGATACCACGGGCTTTGAATCCACACATATATTGGCGAAGGAAGCGCTGCGGCAGGCTTCCTTTGAGCGGGAGGATAATATCTTCGGAAAAGAAATTTCTTATGAAAAGGCGGCCATTTTCATGGAGAACCAAATCTCCTGCAATGTTGCCTGCCGCGGGCTGCTGGAACCGGCGTATTTCTGGTACGGCAGTGATTACCGGGGCAACAACATGCACTATACCCTAAGCTATATGTCCCAGATGGGAGGCTGGGCGCTGCTGGACTACGCCTGCTATTATGCAAAGGAGCCGTTTGAAATACTCCGCCTGGCCTATGGCTCCATACTCAGCTCCTGGGCGCTGTTAAACAGCGGCGACGAAAGGAGCGGCTATGGCTGGTGGTTCCCGGGGAAAGAAAATGACGGCTGTGCCTGCGGCGGCTTTGAGCCTCTTTATGGGCACCGTACCTGGCTGGAACAGCCCTGTTTGGGCGGGGCCTGGTACTATTCCTGTGAGATAGATCTGGGCTTCTGCGGAGGCGTCCGCGGCGCGTCTGTGATTTTGGCGGAGGATCCGCTTTTTGGCATGACGGCATACGGGGCCGGGCTGTGCCGGAAGGAAGGCGGCTGGCTCCTCCAGGGAAGAGACGGCGTGGGCAGGCGGTTCCACTACATCGGCAAACAAGGAAAAATCCATGTGGAGCTGGAAGGGGTGCGGCTGGAGCCTGAGGAAAGTATATATATGGAAGACGGCTGCCGGCGGCTGGAGCTCCGGTTCACAGGACAGGGAACGGAAGGAATGATAAAAATCCTGACGGAAGAGCTGGGAGATTATCTGGTGGAAGGAAGCGGGGCGCTGATCCGGGAAGGGGAAGCCTTTGCCTGCCGTCCGGAGGGCGGAAGGCTCTGCCTGGTGAGAAAACAGTGATGCGGATTGCGCTAATGATGCATAGGCGGCGAAGCGCGCAGATGGGAGGAAAATATGGATAAAACATTTCACAGCGGCAACAGGGAACGGCTTTATGGAAAAATGAAGGAAAATTCAATTCTGCTTCTTTTTTCCGGGACAGAGATCAGAAAAACGAACGATGAATATTATCCCTTTTACACGGACAGGAATTTCCTGTATTTAACGGGGCTGGACAGCAGGGAATTCATTCTTGCGGCCAGAAAAGACAGCGCAGGCGCGGTGGAGGAGTGTGTTTATATCCTGCCGCCGGATCCCATGCAGGAGCGCTGGACGGGAGAACGGCTGAAACCGGCGCAGGTGGAAGCGATATCCGGCATCAGCGATATCCGGGAGAACGGCGTGTTTGGACAGCAGCTGCACGCATGGGCTGTGAGCGGCAATTATAAACATCTGTACCTTGATCTGTACAGGGTGTCGCCAGACGACAGGGATTGCCCTGCACATTTGCTTGCAAAAAAAGCAAAATTGGAATATCCTTATTTACGGATTGAAAATGCGAACGTCCTTATCCGCAGCTTAAGGACGATAAAGCAGGCCTGTGAAATAGAGGCCATGCGGGAAGCGGAGAAGATTACAAGGGACGGAATCGTTGCCATGATGAAGGCTTCCCGCCCCGGAATGTATGAATACCAGTACAAAGCGGAATTCGACTACGCGCTGGGACAGCATGGGCCGCAGGGGCCGGCCTTCCCTTCCATTATTTCTGCTGGGAAAAATAATTTCTGTATCCATTATTATCAATATAAAGGACAGGCCCGGGACGGAGATATGATATTGAATGATGTGGGCGCCTGGCACGACGGACTGATGAATGATGTGTCACGTGGATGGCCCTGCAACGGCAGGTTTACGGAAAAACAGAAACTGCTCTATGAATGCACGCTGAAAACCTCCAACCATATGTTTGAAATAATCCGGCCGGGGATGAAAATGGCGGACGTGGATAAAACAGCCAGGGCCTACAATGCGGAAATGCTGAAGGAAGCCGGCGTGCTGAAGCGGACGGAGGATATCGGCACCTTCATGTGGCACGGAGGCGCCCATCACGTGGGCTATGACGTACATGATGTGGTGGATTTTTCCATAGGAAGCATAGCGCCGGGCATGGTGTTCTGCGTGGATATCGGCATTTACCACGAGGAGTGGGGAATTGGCTTCCGGCTGGAGGATAACTGCCTGGTAACGGAGGAGGGCTGCGAGAATCTTTCCGTGATAACGCCGCGCACGGTGGAGGAGATAGAGAATACCATGAAAAGAGGCCTGACGGCGGGCTGTTCCGGCCGATAAGGACACGAGGCGGTTCCGGAAAAACGGGGAAGAACAGAGGAAAATCCGGGGAAAACGGCGACCGGTGAGAGATGAGGAGGAGTAAGATGCTTGACAGACAGTTTCATATTTCCAGGAGAGAAAAGCTTCTGGAATTTTTAAAAGACGGGCAGGCGGGGATTTTTTTCGCCGGCAGCACCAAAATGATGGCGGGGGACGAAGAATATCCCTTCAGTGTCAACCGGAACTTCTTTTATCTTACAGGCTGTGAAGAGCCGGATACCGTTTATCTGGCATACAGGCAAAAGGGGGCGGGAAAAGAAGTCCTTTTTATCCGCAGGCCTGATCCCCGTTTGGAACGCTATGAGGGCCCCCGGCCGGGGAAAGCGGAAGCCGGGCAGAAATACGGGATTGCTGAGGTTTGTTTCCTGGATGAGCTTTCTGGAAGACTGGCGGAGCTGATCTCCTGCGGCAGTGTGGGCACCCTTTTGTTTGATCAGGAGGAGGGGCCGTGGCAGGACATGGCGGAGCCTGTCCGGCAGACAGCGGACCGTCTGAAAAAGGACTGGCCCAGGCTGGCTGTTGAGAACGCCGCGCCCTGGTTTGCCCGGATGCGCAGGGTGAAGCAGCCGGAAGAGATAGCCGCCCACCGGATTGCCTGCAGGACGACTGTGGAGGCGGTCCGGTATATGATGGCGCATACCCGTCCGGAGATGACGGAAGGGCAGATGGAGGCCTATTTTGATTTTATCGTAAAAAGCCGGGGCTGCGGCCATGCGTTTGCCACAGTGGCCGCCACGGGAAAAAACGCCTGTATCCTGCATTATTCTGCCAACAGGGACAAGATAAAGGAAGGGGATCTGGTGCTGGTGGATCTGGGGGCAAGCTGGGAATATTACTGTGCGGATGTCTCCCGTACCTTTCCTGCCAATGGAAAATTTACGCCGAGGCAGAGGCTGCTGTATGAGATAGTGCTTGCCGGACTGACAGCGGCATTGGAAGCGGCAAAGCCGGGACAGCGTAAGGATGAACTGCAGCTGATCAGCAAAAGGGTGATGGCTGACGAACTGGTGAAGGCAGGCATCCTGTCGGCACCGGAGGAAATAGAAAAATATTATCTGCATGGCTCAGGGCATTTTATCGGTCTGTATACCCATGATGTAGGGGAGGATCCGGAAAACCTGCTGCAGAAGGATATGATGTTTACCCTGGAACCCGGGCTCTATTTCCCGGAAGAGGGCATTGGCATCAGAATCGAAGATACGCTCCTGGTAACGGAGGACGGCTGCGAAGTCCTTACCGCCGATATTCCGAAAACGGTAGAGGAAATTGAAGCCTTTATGCAATCGTAAGGGGAAGGACAGCTGCGTATATTACAGGTACATAGTGAGGAGGAAACACAATGAACCAGGTAATCCTGTGGATCATGGCGGCGGGCGTGGTGCTCGGCGGTATTGACAGGATTTTCGGAAGCCCGAAGGGCTACGGAAAGAAATTTGAGGAAGGTTTTTTCTTTTTGGGGCCGACGGCCCTTTCCATGGCCGGTATGATCTGCCTGGCGCCTGTATTGGCGAAGACGCTTGGCAGGCTCATCATACCGGCCTTCGGCCTGCTGGGCGTTGACCCGGCTATGTTTGGCGGCCTGCTGGCAATTGATATGGGCGGCTATCAGCTGGCCTGCAGTTTGGCCCAAAATCCACTGATGGGGCAGTATGCGGGGATTGTTATCGCCGCTGTTTTTGGCTGTACCGTTGTGTTTACCATACCGGTGGGGATGGGAATTGTGGAAAAAGAGGACAAACCGCTGTTTGCGCAGGGAATCATGATCGGACTGATGGTCATGCCCGTCTCCCTTGTTGCGGGAGGCCTTGTGTGCGGCCTGTCATTGTTGGAGATTGTCCATCAGAACCTGCCTGTGCTCGTGTTTTCCCTGCTCCTTCTGCTGGGACTGAAAAAAGCGCCCGCCGCCATGATAAAGGGCTTCACCATATTTGCCTCAGGGATTCAGATTCTTATTACCCTTGGTCTGGTGATTGCGGCGGTGACCTCCCTTACGGGCCTTGTCATCATACCTGGCATGGCCCCTCTGGAGGATGCCCTGGCCGTCGTTGCCTCCATCGGCATCGTAATGCTGGGAAGCCTTCCCATGGCGGAGCTTTTGACCAGGCTTCTGAAGCAGCCGCTCCTGTGGCTGGGTAAAAAATGCGGCATGAACAGCATCAGCGTGGCAGGTTTTCTGGTAGGTATAGTCAGCGCCATACCGGCGATCACGATGCTGAAACATATGGATAAAAGAGGAAAGGTAGTCAATGTGGCCTTCCTGGTGAGCGCCGCCTCCATGCTGGCGGCCCATTTGGGCTTTACGGTGAGCGAAGCGCCGGGAATGCTGCCGGCCCTGCTCGCCGCCAAGCTGTCCGGCGCTTTTGCGGCGATTCCGGTAGCCCTTCTTTTTACAAAGGGGACAGGAGCGAAAGCGTCCGCCGGAAAAACACTGGAAAACAGCAGCACAGCAGGAGAAACAGCATAGAACTCCGCCTGTATATCATGAATAATCCTACGGCAGCCAGGATGCTTTGCAAAGAGATCCGGAAAGTGGTTTAGGGCAAAATCCGAAGAAAAACCGCAAAGGGGATTCGGAGGATGGATGTGTGCGGCATGCTGCCAAAAAACTGCGGCACTGCGACATTTTGTAACTGAAATAGTCATCTTCCTGTCTAATAAATTATAGCGCACAACGGTATAATTACAGACATACAGAGGGAGAGGGGTTCGGAGGGGAAAGGGGCTTTTCCGAAACAGATACCTCTGAAAAACAAGGAGGAAAATCCTCTGCTCGTCAGAGGGCAAATTTCTAAAGAAATTGCATTTTGCTCCGCAAAACAAGGAGGAGGATTAATTATGTCAGAAAATTTTCAGCCCACATTTGAGTCGTTGAGGGCGCATGAATGTCCGAAATGGTTTCAGGATGCCAAATTCGGTATCTGGAGTCATTGGGGTCCGCAGAGCGTGCCGATGTGCGGTGACTGGTATGCAAGAAACATGTATATCCAGGGGAGCTCGCAGTATAATTATCATGTCAGACATTACGGACATCCGTCCAAATTCGGATACAAGGATATCTGTAAACTCTGGAAAGCGGAGAACTTTGATCCGGAGGGTCTGATGGAGCTGTATCACCGGGCGGGCGCCAGGTATTTTGTGGCCCAGGCCATGCATCATGATAATTTTTTCAATTATGAATCACAGGTTAATCGCTTTAACTCCGTCAATATCGGGCCGGGAAAGGATATCTGCTCCCTGTGGAAGGCGGCGGCTGATAAATATCAGATGCCCTTCGGACTGACGGAGCATCTGGGGGCTTCCTTTTCCTGGTGGTATGTAAATAAATGCTCTGACAGCTACGGCCCTTATAAAGGAGTTCCTTATGACGGTAACGATCCGGAGTATCAGGATTTTTACCATGCAAACCAGGAACATATCCAGCCCGGGAATACCGGAGAAATGGCCCAGTGGCTGACCGGGAACCGGAAATTCCAGAAATACTGGCTGGATACCATGAAAGAACTGGTGGATAAATTCCATCCCGCGCTTCTTTATTCGGACAGCGGCCTGCCTTTCGAAGAAGAGGGCTATGCTCCGGGACTGGAAGCAGTGGCATATCTGTATAATGACTCCATCGCAAGGAATGGTGAAAACCAGGCAATATACACCCAGAAAAACAGAACGCCCGACGTATACCGTGTGGGAACGTTGGATATTGAGAAGAGCCAGCTGCCCGGTGTACAGCCTTACCCGTGGCAGACGGATACCTGTATCGGAAACTGGTTCTATGATGCAAAACAGGTCTATAAAAGGCCTGCGCAGATTATTGAAATGCTTGTGGATATCATTTCAAAGAACGGCGTTATGCTTTTGAATATTCTTCAGCGTCCGGACGGAGCCATCGACGAGGAGGCGCGTTTCGTTCTGGAGGAGCTGGCAAAATGGTTCGCAGTATGTGCAGAGGGTGTGTATGGAACAAGACCTTTCCGCGTATTTGGCGAAGGAGACACTCGCGTGGTGATTGACGGTTTCCGTGAGGAAAGAGCGGAGTGGAATTCTTCAGATTTCCGTTTTACCAGGAAGGACGATACGGTGTATGCATTCATGATGCAGGCGCCGGATAACAGGGCGGCGGTCATCAAATCCTTATGCCCGGAGGAAAAAGTGGAGAGCGTACGGCTGCTGGGGGCCGGAGAAGTGGAGTTTGTGCAGCGCTTCGGTGTGCTGACCGTAAAGCTTCCGGAGAAGCTGCCTACGGAATATACGAACTGCCTGGCTTTGAAGCTGGCCGGAAAATAAGCGGAAGAAAAGCGCGGGAATACATAATGGTATAAAAGCAGGGCAGAACCGGGGAAACTCGGTTCTGCCCTGAAATTTTATTTGGAGTCCCAAAGGCGCCGTACCTTTTCACGGGCCTCCTGTTCGCTGATATTAAACCGAAGTTTCAGTTTTTCAACAGTCTGCTCAAAGCTCAGACCTAAATCTTTACAGGTTTCTATAATTCCCTCTTCTTTTCCGTTCTTATACTCGCTTGCACGGATTTTTCTCATTTCCCCTTCTTCATTATACTCAAAGATTGACACTGCTATCACCTCCGCTCTCTGTGACGACAGGAAATCTGCCAGAATCCCTTCCCTGATACATTCCGTCACTGCCCGTTCAA
>PPYE01311147.1_pt1 | contig 82951 bp, 78 predicted proteins | sample 1559881 | NCBI WGS metagenome assembly PPYE01 (sample SAMN08240022, study PRJNA423297) | Human gut metagenome, whole genome shotgun sequencing project. | reverse complement strand
CCCAGTGGTTCATCGGCACGTCGCTGAACGGATTCGCGGCGAACGCGGGCGCGGCTACGGCCGCCAGCGACGCGGCGGCCACTACGGCGAGCATTTTCTTCATACTCATAAAAAATCTCCTCCTGAAACGAATGATTGGCGACGCCTTATGGCGTCTCTTCCCGGCCGAGAACGGACCGTCAGGAAAGAGTTCGCAAAAAGCTTTCGGAAGGAGTGGCCTCGTTTCCTCATTCCTCTTCGCTCTTTTCCGTCTCGTTCCTCCGAGTCTTCCCCGGACCGTGAAACCGTGTTCTCTATCGTGCAGGAAACCATCCTTTTCCATGATTTCCCTGAACGCAGTCCTACTCGCAGCTGGAAGTCTCTTTTCGTTCGAGATATTTCACGTGCTTTTTCAGCATGCGGCGTTCGGCTTTCAAGTTTCTGATGCTGGCCTTCAGACAGCGGTTTTCCACTTTCAAGCGTTCCAGCTCGCCCATGGGCGGGCTTTCCTTATGGCTGCGCCCCGTTCCGCGAAGATCGTCGAGACCGCGCTCGCCGTATTTGCGGAACTTGCTGACCCAAGAATATACCTGACCATAACTGACGCCGTACTTGCGAATGGCTTGAAGGTAGTCGGCGCCGTGATCAATGCAATAGTTCACGATCTCCAGTCGCTGCTCTTTGCTCGTCTGTTTTACCCCGCTCATGGAAATTCCTCCTCGGCTCATCGGGAAAGGCTTGCAAAAGACCGAAAATTTCTTTCCAGAATCGCTGTGGAATTTCGTCCGACGCGCGGCCTTCGTGCCCGAAAGCCGCACCGGTCCCTCTGCGAACCGGCGCTCAGCCTCGCCGTTCACAAAACAGAACTCTCAAGGCTTTCTGAAAACATTTTACGAAACCCGCGTCTTTTCTCAATGTCAGTAATTGAAAGTGACCATTTTTTGTTCACTTCTAAAAAGCTGTATAGAATTTAATGATTTTTAAACGGCGGGAACTGTCCGACCGGGCAAAGGCGTCGCCGCGCGCTTTTTGCGGCACGGGCGCCGGCGCGGCATTTTCAATGGCGCTTTTCGATTGAAAATCAGCGTCAGGCGCAAGGCCCGGTGCCGTACTCCAAGCTCAAGGGACTCGCTCCGCAGGGGACAAAAGAGCGCGGGATGCCGACGAATCCTGATTCGTCGGCATCCCGCGCTCTTTTGTCCTTCGTTTCGCCACTCCGGATGGTCATACGCTACGGCAATTCCCCGTGAGGGATCAGCGAGCGGTGGATCTTCGCCACGATCTTGCGGATCCGCCGCGGCGTCCCCGGCGCCACGCAGGGACGATGGGCGTCTTCGGGGAAGAAGACGGCGAACATGCCGCCCGTGCAGTCCAGCACCAGCCCTTCGCCGCGGAAGAACTGGATGTCGCGCTTTTCGTCGTACTCCCCAAGCGGCGTCACCCGGCCCAGCGGCGCGCAGCCGATCAGTTCGTCTCCGGCGATCGTCATCTGCACGTCCACGAACTCGCGGTGCGCCTCGAAAAGCGCCTGCTCGAGCGGCTTCGTCTCCGGCTCGTCGATGGAAAACCACGCCTTGCCGGGGATCAGCTCCGTCCTGCCGGCCGGCAAATCTTTCAGATCGGCGCGGGCCAGCTGGCGCACGGCCCAGGCGAAGACCTCGCCGAGGCCGCCGTAATTCCCCGCGTCGTCGATATGCGCGTAAATCATAGACTCCCTCTCCTTCGGATAAAAACGCCGTTTATTTGAAACTGTCGAAAAGCGCCTTCACCTCGTAGCCGGCCACCCGGCGCGAGGCGAAAGAATCGTACAGGCGCATGGACGCTTCTTCGAGCGCCGCGGGGCGCACGCCGATGCGGATCGATTCGCGCGCTTCGATGTAGGCCGACAGCTTGTCGCAAACTTCGATGACGCGGCCGTCGACGGGGTCCATCTCGTCGCGCCCCTCGGCGCCGGCGAGGTCGCGGCCGATGATGCGCACGCGGCCGTTCGTGCGGACGCGGTTTTCGAACTCGTCCATGACCATGTAGAGCACGTCGTCGCGCCACGCCGGCGGCAACAACGGGAACAGGTTCTCTTCGACGCCGCGGCGTTCCAGCTTTTTGACCAGCTCGTCGAGCCCCTTGACGGAGCGCTTCACGGGCGAAATGATGTCGCGCGTCAGCACCTCGGGCAGGTCGTGGAAGAGGCCGCCGTAAAAGTCGTTGCGCCGCCGCCGCGCGCCCGCGCCGATTTCGAGCGAGATGAGCCAGCTCAGCAGCGCGACCACGAGCAGATGGCCGAGCACCGACGTGGGCGGCAGGCGCTGGATCTGCGCCCAGCGTTTCTGGAACTGCAGCTGCCCGACGAGGCTGATCAGGTCGTTGAAGGCGCCGCCCTCCGACGAAAGGATGTCGCTCACCGCGGCCAGATCGCGGTATTTTTCGATCTCGCCCATGATCTCTTCGCGCGTTTTTTCGATGCCGTACAGCGGCTTGCTCCAATAGTAGATGAAGCCGAACTCCCAGCGCGTGGCGATATAGTGTGCGGCGCCGAGGATGCGGTCTTCGAGGCTGTCGGGCTCCGAGCCGAGATAGGCGCGGCACTGCTCGCACAGCGGATAATCGAGCGGCGACAACAGCGGCTCGAGCTGGGCGTAGACCCAATCGTTGAGCTGACGCTGCTGCGCACGGTCCTGCATGAGGCGGTGGAAGACGGGCGGCTTGATGTCGGTGACGAGCACGCGGTGCAAAAAGCTGAACGCGCCGTTGGCGATGAGCCGGTTCCAATCGACGGCGCGGCCGCGGTCCTCCTCGGCGCGGGCGATGAAATAGGCGATCATCGCCTTGTGCGCCTGCTTGTCGATCTCGGTGAACTGGGCCGTGCGCGGATGGTCGTTCCAACGCTCGATGCTCGATGCGGAAAAAATCAATTCCATCAGGCCTTTTGAAATCATGAAACGTTCGTCCCTCCTTCAGCGGGGATTCCGCACCGATTATAATGGATGGCGCCGTTTTATGACAGCCCGCCCCGTCTTCATGTATTATAATAAAGGATCTTCGAAACCGCGCTCTCTTTCCGAGGGCGAACAGGAGGTTTGACCATGAAAAAAATCATTCGGACGCTTCTGGCGTTTCTGGTGCTCGCAGTCCTGCCGCTGACGGCGGCCGCCGAGCCGCCGGTTTCCGCCGCGGAGCAGGCGGCGGAGAAATTCTTTTTGGCCCGCAACTGGAAGTCCGTCGAAACGTTGCTCGAACAGCGGGAAAAGCTCTCGCCCCGCGCCCTGTCGTTGGCGGCGAACGCGCTCTGGTACCAGTCGCGCTGGGGCGACGCTCTGGAACTGATGGAACAGATCGGCAGCCGCTATCCCAGAAGCGTCGCCCCCTATGCGAGCCTGCTCAAAGCGCTCGCGCTGGAACGCACCGAACGGCCCCATGAGGCCTATCAAGCCGGGCTGGAGCTCTACAAGGCAAAATCCACGCCGCGGCTGGCGCGCTACTACGCCATGTATCTGCTCTTCCGTCTCACCGAGAACGTCGACGAAAAGGAAAAATGGCTGCGCCGCATGGCCGACGCGACCGGCAGCGACGATCAGGGAGCGGAGATGCTGGGCGAGCTGGCGCAGCTCGGCCGCATGAAGTCCGCCGACGCGCTGCGCCTGCTCAAATTGGAGCCGCGCAACGCCGCGGCGCTCAGGATCGCCGAAAAAGCGCCTTCGTCGCTGCAGCGCAGCTACCGCCTCGGCTACGCCGCCTACCTCGCCAACCGCTACCAGGACGGCGTCAAGCACCTGAGCCAGCTCAAATGGGGCGGCGCTTACGGCGAGTCGGGGGCCTACTACCTGGCCATGTGCTATCAGCGCTTGGGGAAGCCGCAGCTGGCGGCGCCGCTTTTCGAGAAACTCGTCTTCAAAAAAGACGGCGATTACGTGGCCCGCTCGCTCTCGCGCCTGTCGCTGATGATCGGCGGCGCGGCGGAAAAAGTGGCTCTGGCCGTCATGCTCAAAGCCGCCGGCGACGAAGACCCGTTCCGCGCCGCGTCGGCGCTCTACTCGCTGGCCACCAGCCGCTGGAGCAAAGCCGAAGAAGCCCGCGACGACTACATCAAACGCTTCCCCAGCGGGACACGCGCGAACGCGCTGCTCTGGGGCAAAGGCTGGGATGCCTTCCGCCGCAAAGACTACGAGACGGCGCTGAAAATTTGGAAGCGCCCGGCCGCCCAGCCCGGCGACCTGAGCGCCGCCCGCCTGCTTTACTGGAGCGTCAGAGCGCTGAACGATCTGAACCGCGGCGCCGAAGCGGAAAAATGCGAAAAAGAACTGGGAGACGATCACGCCCTGAGCATCTACAGCTTTATGGCCTTCGACGGCGGCTCGCTCAAAATCGCCGACGCGCCGCTGCCGAAGGACCTCGCCCCCGCGCCCGCGAGCGAGCTGGAACGCTGGGGCTTCATGACCCACGCCCGCATGCTGCTGACCGGCAAAAACGACCTGCCCAGCCGGATGCGCCGCTCTCAGCTGGCCCGCTGGCTCGGCCTCGAGGGGCAGGCGTACGCCGACCTGCACGGCGCCATCGAGAGCAAACTGAAAGGGCGCGAGATTCCCCGCCCCCTGCTGGAGCTCGTCTACCCGCGCCCCTATCGCGCCGCCGTCGAAGCGCAGGCCGAAAAGTTCGGCGTCGATCCGCTCCTGGTCTGGTCGATCATGAAGCAGGAAAGCTCGTTCGACCCCCGCGCCACCAGCTGGGTGGGCGCGGCCGGGCTGATGCAGCTCATGCCGGCCACGGCCGCCGCGGAAGCCAAAAAGATCGGCCTGAAAAAGTACAGTTCCTACAAGCCTGCCGACAACATCGCCATGGGGACCTCGCACATCGGCGGCCTGATCGCCCGTTTCGAGCGCCTCGACTGGGCCGTATCGGCCTACAACGCCGGCGGCGGTAACGTGAACAAATGGAACGCCGAACGCGGCGACTGGGAGCAGGACGCCTGGATGGAAAGCGTCCCCTTCCGCGAGACCAACGATTACGTCAAAAAAGTCCTCGGCAACTACGAAGTGTACAAAAAGCTCTACGGCGACTTCTACGCCGCGGAAAAAGCAAAGCGCGCCGCCGTCCAAAAAGCGGCGGCCGGCGATCAGGCGCCGCCCGTCCATGAATGAGAACGTCTGCTGGGTCGCGGGGGCCGGCGAGTTTTACGCCCCCGCTTTCGCGCCCCTGCCCGGCGATTACGTGATCGCCGCCGACGGCGGCTATGAAGCGCTGCGCCGCCTCGGCGCGCCGATCGACATGGCGCTGGGCGATTTCGACTCGCTGGGCTATGTGCCCGAACACCGCAACGTCGTGCGCTGCAATCCCGTCAAGGACGACACCGACATGACGCTCGCCGTCAAGGAAGGCCTGGGACGCGGCTACAAGCGCTTCGCGCTGCTGGGCGGCCTCGGCGGACGATTGGCGCATACGCTCGCCAACTTGCAGACGCTGATGTATCTCTCGCGTCGCGGCGCGCGCGGTTTTCTGATCGGAAAAAACGAGATCGCCACGGCGCTGACCGACGGCGAGCTGCGCTTCAGCGCCGCGCACCGCGGTTACCTCTCGCTGTTCTGCCTGAGCGAACCGGCCTGCGGCGTCACGCTGCGGGGCCTCAAATACGAACTGACGGACGCCGCGCTGGAAAGTTCCGTCGCTCTCGGCGTCAGCAACGAATTCACCGGCCGGGAAAGCTCCGTCGCCGTCGCCCGCGGCACGCTCGTCGTCCTGTGGCAGGACGGCCGCCTGGAAGAAGCGCTGCGCACTTGACGCGGGCGCCGCAGGAACTATAATTTCAAACGGGAACTTCATCACGCAGGGGAGCCCGCACAGACGGGCTGGGAGGAGGCCGCGCGGCCTCGACCCTTTGAACCTGATACGGGATCATGCCGGCGAAGGAAGCGCTTTCTGAAAAGGACGAGGGAGAGCCGGCACGCCGGTTTTCCCTCGTCCTTTATCTGCGGCGGAAACCGTCCCCGCGGCGAACGCCTCCAGTGAACACATCTGACGAAAGAAGGGAAACTCATGAACTGCCCAAGAGAATCGCTGCGCCTCTACGCCGTCACCGACCGCCACTGGCTGGGCGCAAAGACGCTGGCCCAGGCCGTGGAAGAAGCGCTGCGCGGCGGCGCCACGATGGTGCAGCTGCGCGAGAAAAACCTGGACCACGACCGTTTCCTGGCCGAAGCCCTGGCGATCAAATCCGTCGCGAAAAGGTACGGCGCGCCGCTGATCATCAACGACCGCGTCGAGATCGCCCTGGCCTGCGACGCCGACGGCGTCCATCTCGGACAGGACGACGCGGATCCGCGCGCGGCACGCCTGCGACTTGGCCCGCGCAAAATCATCGGCGTCTCGGCCCACAGCGCGGCGGAAGCCGTCGCCGCCGAACGGGACGGCGCCGATTACCTCGGCTCGGGGGCGTTGTTTCCGACCGACACCAAGGACAACGCCGCCGCGCTGCCGCTGGGCGAGCTGAAACGCATCGCCGCCGCCGTCTCCATTCCCGTCGTGGGCATCGGCGGCGTCACGGCGGACAACATGCCGCAGCTGAAAGGCACGGGGCTGTGCGGCGCGGCCGTCGTCTCGGCGCTCTTCGCCGCGCCCGACGTCGAAGCGTCGGCGCGCCGCCTGCGCCGACTCGCCGACGAAATTTTCGGCGCCTGAAATTTTTTCGCAAAGGAGTCTTTCCGATGGTATACAAAGTTCTCACGATCGCCGGTTCCGACTGTTCCGGCGGCGCCGGCGTCCAGGCCGACCTCAAGACCATGATCGCCCACAAAGTGTACGGCATGAGCGCGATCACGGCGCTGACCGCCCAGAACACCACGGGCGTCTTCGGCGTGCTCGAAGCTTCGCCGGAATTCGTGGCGCAGCAGATCGACTGCGTTTTCGACGACATCCGCCCCGACGCCGTGAAAATCGGCATGGTGTCCAGCGCCGCCATCATCTCGGCCATCGCCGCCCGGCTGAAGAAGTTCGACGCGCGCAACATCGTCGTCGATCCCGTTATGGTCGCCACCAGCGGCTCGCGCCTGCTCGACGAAGACGCGACCGCCGCGCTGCGGGGCGAGCTGCTGCCATTGGGAACGGTGATCACGCCCAACATTCCCGAGGCGGAAGCGCTCTGCGGCTTCGCCATCGTCGATCACGGCGACATGGAACGGGCGGCGCGGCGCCTCGCCTCCGGCTTGGGCGGCGCCGTGCTGATCAAGGGCGGCCATCTGACCGACTGCGCCGACGACCTGCTCCTCAGCGAAGGACGCCTCGTCTGGCTGAATTCGCCGCGCCTGGACAATCCCAACACGCACGGCACGGGCTGCACGCTCTCGTCGGCCATCGCCTGTAATCTCGCCATGGGCCGCAGCGTCGAAGAAAGCGTGCGCCGCGCCAAAGCTTACGTCACCGGCGCGCTGCGGGCCGGGCTGAATCTCGGCCGCGGTTCGGGACCGCTCGACCACGGCTGGGCCATCAGAGAAGCGGACTGATACCGGATCTCACGTTGACACCGTGAGGCGCCATTGTTATAATTCCCCAAAATCGCATAAAAAATTTTTAATAACCAAGAAACGTCCGTCAAAAGCTGACGGTATCATACAAACAAGGCGAGGTGTTTGCGCATGTCGTTATGGATCCGCAATGCGGCGATCGCCACCATGGACCGCGAAAACCCGGCCGCCGAAGCGGCGGTCGTCGTCGGGGATTTCTTCGCGTACGCGGGCAGCGACCGGGGGGCGGAAGCGTATCTGAAAGAGCATCCGCAAAAAGATCTCGAAGTGCTGGACTGCCGCGGGGCGTTTTTGATGCCGGGCTTCAACGACAGCCACATGCATTTCCTCCATTACGCGAAATCCAAGCTGGGCTCGGTCGATCTGCGCGGCACGAAGTCCGTCGGCGAGATCGCCGCGCGCATGAAGAAGGGGCTGGAGAAGTACGACCCGGCCTCGGGACTGTGGCTGCTCGGCGAGGGCTGGAACCACGATTATTTCACCGACGAAAAGCGCTATCCCACGGCGGCCGATCTCGACGCGGTGACGGCGGACTATCCGCTGCTGGTCATGCGCGCGTGCTTCCACATCGGCGTGCTCAACTCCAAAGCCATGGAGCTGGTGGGGCTCGACAAGGCCGCGGCGGAAAAGATGGACGATTTCGCCGGCAAAAATCCCGACGGCACGCCCAATGGCGTCGTCAAGGAGCACGTCGTGGACAACATCAAGGCCAACCTGCCCGCGCCCGATTTGAAAACGCTGCTGGACATGGTGCTGGCCTGCCAGAAGGATCTGTTCGCCCGCGGCATCACCAGCATCCAGTCGGACGACTTCAAATACACGCCCGACGGCTGCGCCTACGAGATGATGCGCCTGCTGCGCGACGCTTCGGAAGACGGGCGGCTCAAGGTGCGCTGGGGCGAGCAGGCGCTGCTGCCCACCAAGGCCGAGCTCGACGAATTCTTCGACCGCAAGGGCTGCGACGACAGCTACGGCAACCGCAGCTTCAAGATCTCGACGGTCAAGCTGCTCACCGACGGCTCGCTCGGGGCGCGCACGGCCTACATGCGCCGGCCCTACGCCGACGATCCTTCGACGCGCGGCCTGCCGACCTACACGCAGGAGGGGCTGGACGCGCTGGTGCTGAAGGCGCACGAGAACAACATGCCCGTAGCCATGCACGCCATCGGCGACGGCGCCATGGAAATGGCGCTTGGCGCCATCGAGCGCGCCCGCAAGGCGATGCCCTACGTGCACCCGCGCCACGGCGTCGTCCACTGCCAGATTACCGACCGGCGCCAGGTGGAGCGCTTCAGGGAGCTCGACGTGATCGCCTTTATCCAGCCGATTTTCATCGATTACGACATGCACATCGTTTTCGACCGCGTCGGCAAAGAGCTGGGAAGCACGTCTTACGCCTGGAAGGATTACATCGAATCGGGCGTGCACGCGCCGTTCGGCACCGACGCGCCCGTGGAAGACTTCAATCCCATGCGCGGCCTGTACTGCGCCGTCACCAGCCGCGACCTGAACGGCGAGGGGCCGTTTTTGCCGCGGCAGATCCTCAGCCGCGAGCAGGCGCTCTACGGCTACACGGCGGCGGGAGCCTGGGCGACGCGCGACGAGAACGTGAAGGGCAAGATCAAACCCGGCATGTACGCCGACTTCATCACGGTTGACCGCGACCTGCTGAAATGCCCGGAACGCGACATCCTCGCCGCCAAGGTCACGGCGACGTATATCGGCGGCGAAAAAGTGTTTTAATGGGGGCAATCGGGAGAAACGATCTTTCTTAAAAACAGGGGGAAAACAAAAAATGGCGGACAATCAGAATCTCGTTTCTCAGCTCAGTTCCGAAAAGACGGAATTCAAGCGCGAGATCACGCTGTTCGGCGGCGTCAGCATCCTCGGCGGCATCATGATCGGCGGCGGCATCTTCTATCTCGGCTCCTACGTTTTGCAGCGGGCCGGTTTCAGCCTCGGGCTGTCGCTGCTGTGCTGGTTCGCGGGCGGCGTCATCTCGCTGCTGGGCGGCCTGTGTTTCGCCGAGCTCGGCGCGATGATCCCCAAGGCCGGCGGCGTCACGGTGTACCTGAACACGGCGTATCATCCGCTGGTCGGCTTCATCAGCGGCTTCAACAGCTGGCTCCTGACAGGCCCCGCTTCGTTGGCCGCGGGCGCGGTGGCGCTGACGGCCATGTTCGGCCTCGGCGGCGTGGCGGCGCAAATCGCCGCTTCCGCCATACTGATCGCCTTCACCGCCTACAACTGCTTCGGCATCAAGCGCGGCTCCGTGCTGCAGAACGTCACGATGGTCGCCAAGCTGATCCCCATCTTCATCATCATGGGCTCGGCGCTTTTCATGGGCGACGTCTCGCCCGACCTTTCCTTCACGCCCATGGACGGGGCGGTCCCCTTCTCCAAGGTGCTGAACATGATCGGCTTTGCCACGCTGGCGACGCTGTGGGCCTACGAGGGCTGGACGAACCTCAACGCCGTCACCGAGGAGATCAGGGACCCGAAGCGCAACCTGCCGCTGTCGCTGATCATTTCCATCTCCGGCATCGCCGTGCTCTACATGCTGTTCAACTACGCGATTTACCGCGTGCTGCCTCTGGCCGAGATGCGCGCCATGATCGAGGCGAAAAAGCTCTATCTGGGCACGGAAGTCGCCCTGCGCCTGCTGGGCGGCGCCGGCGGCATCCTCGTCACCGTGGGCATGGTCGTCTCCATGCTCGGCTCCATCAACGGCATGACTATCGCCTTCCCGCGCAACTACTACGCCATGGCCAAGGAAGGGCATTTCTTCCGCTCGTTCGCCAGGCTGCATCCCACCTACAAGGTCCCCACGGCGCCGATCCTCTGCCAGTGCGTCATCTCCATCGCCTACATCTGGGTGCGCAGCCTCGACCAGCTCACCAACCTGGTGGTTTTCGGCTCGATGCTCATCAACGTGCTGATCATCGCCGCCGTGCTGGTGTTGCGCAAAAAACTGCCCGATCTGGAACGCCCCTACAAGGTGTGGGGCGGCGCGTTCACCGTCTGCCTGACGCTGCTGATCAACTTCGGCATGATGGTCAACACGCTGATCAACGACCCCGTCACCTGCGTCACCGGGCTCTCCATTCCCTGCATCGCGGCCTGCGTCTATTTCTACTTCGGCTTCAGAAACAAAAAGGAAGAACAGCGGTAGCCGAAAACACGCCACGCTGCGGGACGGAATGTTCCGCGGCGTTTTTTCATGACGGGGCGCGACGCCTCGTTCGGAGGAACGGAACATGAGAAAATTCGCTCTTGTCAACGGGAAAATCTACGTGGAACGCGGCCGCTTCGCGCAGGCGCTCTACGCCGAAGACGGCGTGATCCGCCTCGTCGGACGCGACGACGAGATCAGATCGGCCGCCGGGCGCGGCGCGGAGGTCTTCGACTGCGAAGGCCGCACGGTGATCCCCGGCCTCAACGACAGCCACATGCACCTGCTCGGCGTCGGCATGGAGATGTCGCAGCTGCGGCTGAACGGCGCGCGCTCCGTCGGCGAGATCGTCGCGCGCGGACAACGCTTCCTCGCCGGGCATCCCGAGCTGTGCCGCCACGGCGTCGCCGGCATCGGCTGGAACCAGGACCTTTTCGACGAAGGCGAAAAGCGCCTGCCCGACCGGCACGACCTCGACCGAATCTCCACCGACGTCCCCGTGATCGTCGAGCGCGTCTGTCGTCACATCGCCGCCGTCAACACCAAGGCCATCGAGATGCTCGGCCTGGGCAGAAATTCACCGCAGTACGAAAACGGCGAGTTCGAACTGGAAGCGGACGGTTTCCCCAGCGGCGTCTTCAAGGAACAGGCCGTCGCCCGCGCGAACCGGCTGATCCCGCCCAAGTCGGCGGCGGAATACGAAGACATGTTCGTCAAAGCCGCCGATTACGCCGTCGCCCATGGCCTCACCAGCGTGCAGTCGAACGACGCCGGCTTCGTTCCCGTTCCCGCCGGCGCGCTGATGGAGATCGTCGATCGCGCCCACGCCGGCGGCCGCACGGCGCTGCGCTACCGCCACCAAATGACCTTCCGCGGCGTCGGCGAATTTCAGGAATTTCTGCGCGGCGGCGCGCGCGAAAAATATCACGCCCCCGCCGCCCATGTCGAGATCGGCCCGCTCAAACTCTTCAAGGACGGCTCGCTGGGCGGCCGCAGCGCCAAAATGAGCCGCGACTACCGCGACGATCCCGGCAACCGCGGCGTGGAAACGCTTTCCAACGAAGAGATGGATCTTTTCTGCCGCGCCGCCCGCGACGCCGGCGTGCAGATCATCACCCACGCCATTGGCGACCGGGCCATCGCCGACACGGTCGCCTGTTACGAGCGCATCATGCCCATCGGAGAAAACCCGCTGCGCCACATCGTCAACCACTGCCAGATCACCGACCGACCGCTGCTCGAACGCATCGCCGCAGACGGTCTCTGCGTCGCCTACCAGCCGATCTTCCTCGATTACGACATGCACATCGCCGAGTCCCGCTGCGGCGCGGAACTGGCAAGCACGTCCTACGCCTTCGGCACGGCCGCCGCGCTCGGCATACCCGTCGGCTACGGCACCGACGCGCCGGTCGAAGACTGCAACCCGTTCCCCTGCATCGGCGCCGCCGTCACGCGCACGGACCGCCTCGGCCGGCCCGAGGGCGGCTGGTTCCCGCGGGAGAAAGTCGACGTCGAAACGGCGATCGACGCCTACACGACCGGCAGCGCTTATCTCGAGTTCCACGAGCGCGACAAGGGGCGCCTCAAGCCCGGCTTCGTCGCCGACCTGGCCGTGCTCGACCGCGACATTTTCGACTGCCCGATCGCGCAGATCCGCGAGATCCTGCCCGTGGCGACCGTGATCGGCGGCGAGATCGTCTACCGGCGCTAAGCCGTTTGCAAGCCGCCGCAGCCGTCGGCTCCCGGGCCGTGCCGGCGGCCGAAATCGAGGGGACGCCCGCGGGATGTTTGCGCGAAAATTCTTGAACAAATCGTTTTTCAGGAGTAGAGTAAGCGGAAAATCACCCAGAAACGGAGACCTGCCATGAATGTCCTCACCCTCACGCTCCTGATGAGCTCCGCAGCCGCCGGCGGGATCATCAACACCGTCTGCGGCTTCGGGCTCGGCGCCGTGGCCATGTCGATCTGGCCTTACCTGATGCCCTACATGCAGTCTGTATCGGTGGTCACTCTCTGCGGGCTGACGATCGATCTGCTGCTGCTGTCCAGAACGCACCGGTTCATCAGCTGGAGAAAGCTGGTGCCGTGCCTGGTTTGCGGGATGATCTTTTCCAGCCTGTCGGTCTACCTTTCCGTCGGCGCCGCCGAAAGGGCGCTCACTCGTTCGTTGGGCGTCATTCTTATCGTTCTGGGAGCGTATTCGGTGTTCTTCAGCGGCAAGATCCGCATCAAGGCGTCGCCGTTCAACGGCTGTATCGCCGGCGCCCTGGCCGGCGTGTTTTCGGGGCTTTTCTCCGTCGGCGGCCCGCCGGTGGCCATATACTTCCTCGCGGGGACCGATTCCAACAGCGAATACCGCGCCACGCTGAACGCTTACTTCTGTTTCATCAACGTCAGCACCACATGGGCGCGCTGGCGCAACGGCATCATCACGGCGCAGACGCTGCGGGTCTGGCTGCTGCTGGTCGCCGCTATCGGCCTGAGCATTTTCGTCGGCAACAAAGTCTTCTATAAACTCGACGGCGCGAAGCTGCGCAAAATAGTTTACGCCTACCTGATCTTCTCCGGCGCGCTGCTGCTCTTCCGCTGAGATCCGACCATCGAAAAAAAACAAAGATCGCCCGAAAAGCGCGACGCGGTCTTTGTTTTTTTTCGCGCTTGAAAAGACGCGCCGGAAAGCGTAGAGTATTCATTGTACTTCACGATAAAAGGAGTGTTTTCCCCATGCCGCCTCTTTTCTACGCCGTCGCTTTCGCAGTCAGCCTGATCGGCGCGGTCATTCAGGCTGTCTGCGGCTTCGGCTACGGGCCGCTGAACATGTCGCTGCTGCCCTACCTTTTTCCCTACGCGCAGGCGGTCGCCCTGTCCGGCCTCTGCGGCTCGACGACCTCCGTTTTCGTGCTCGCTTCCAGTTTCAGGTACATTCGCTGGAAGACTCTGCTGCCTTGCGTCGTCACGGCGATGATTTTCGCGCCGCTGTCGGTGCAGCTGTCCGTCGGCGCGGCCGACGGGTTTATGGTCCACAGCCTTGGCGCGATGCTGATCGCGCTGGGGGTCTATTCGATTTTTTTCAGCGACCGCATCCGCATCAAGCCGACGTTGTTCAACGGCGCCGCCGCCGGCACGCTGGCCGGCGTCCTCTCGGGGCTGTTCGCCGTCGGCGGGCCGCCCATCGCCCTCTACATGCTGGCCGCCGCCGACACCAACGACGCCTACCGCGCCACGCTGAGCGCCCAGTTCTGCATCACCGCCTGCGTCACCACGTTTACGCGCTGGCGCAACGGAGCTTTCACCGCCGCCACGGTCCACGCCTACGCGCTCATGCTCGCCTCGCTGCTGATCGGCGCCTGGATCGGCGGGAAAATTTTCCAACGCCTCGATCCCAAGCGTTTGCGGCTGATCGTTTACGGCTATCTGATCGTTTCGGGGATCCTGATGCTTTTCAAGTGAGAGAAAAATCTTTCTCCGCCTGAAAGAGCTTCCGCGCTGCGTTCTCAATCAATTGTTCCACGTGGAACATTCGCTTTCGCGAAAAAACGGTTCTTCGGCATGACGAATGCCGAAGAACCGTTTTTTTGTCGAAGCAGAGTGTCAGCGGCCGTGGCGCGCCAGCCACATGATCGCGCTGCCGGCGGCCATGGCGGTTCCGCGCCAGAGGATGCCGTCGTCGATCTCGAAACGCGGGCTGTGCTGCGGCGTGGGGCCGTGGGACGAGGGCGTGTACATGAGCAGGAAGGTGCCGGGACCTTTGAGCAGATAGCCGGCAAAATCCTCGCCGCCCGTGGTGGGCAGCAGCACGCGCAGGAAGGCTTCGTCGCCGAAGAGTTCGCGCCCGATGGCGACGACTTCTGCGGTGGCTTCGGGGTCGTTGACGAGGTTGGCGGCCCCGCGCGTCCAGACCAGTTCGGCTTTCGCTCCCGACGCTTCGGCGATCAGCTCCGCCATTTTCCTCATGCGCTCTTTGATGCGGCAGCGTTCCTCCTCGGAAAGGGCGCGTGCCGTGCCGCTCAGCACGCAGGTCTCGGGGATGATGTTGAAAGCCGCGCCGGGCGTGCGCACCTTGCAGACCGACAGGACCATCGGCTTCGTGGCGCTCTGTTCGCGGCTGACGAGGCTCTGCCAGGCGTCGATGACGCGGGCGGCGATCAGCACGGGATCGACGGCCAGCGACGGGAACGCGCCGTGTCCTCCCTTGCCGGCGATCGTGCACTGCCAGCTGTCGAGGAAGGACATAAACGCGCCGGGGTAATAGCCGAACGTGCCCGCCGGCCAGTCGTGCGGCGCGATCGAACCGGCGTGAAGGCCGACGATGAAATCGGTGTGGGGATTTTCCAGGCAGCCGTCGGCGATCATGGCGTTGGCGCCGTTGCCGGTCTCCTCGCCGGGCTGAAAGAGGATCTTCACCGTGCCGTTCAGTTCGTCTTTGCGTTTCATCAGCAGAGATGCCGCGCCCAGCGCCATGGCGGTGTGCGCGTCGTGGCCGCAGGCGTGCATGCAGCCGTTTTTCGAGGCGTAGTCCACCGGCGTCTGCTCCACGACGGGCAGGCCGTCGCAGTCGGCGCGCCAGGTGAAGCACTTGCCGGGGCGGCCTTCGATCAGGGCGACGACGCCGTGGCCGCCCACGCCCTTGCGGTACGGTACGCCGAGCGAGTCGAGCGCCTTGCAGATGTAGGCTTCGGTCTGGGGCGTTTCCAGCCCCAGCTCGGGGAACTGGTGCAGCTCGCGCCGCCAGGCGACGATCTGGGAACTGAGCTCTTTCGCTTCGTCGAGGATCGTTTTCATGTCATTCGCCCTCTTTTGCGGAACGGCCGAGCGCCAGCGCCGCGAACAGCGCCGCGCCGCGCCACAGCCAGCGGTCGTTGATGCGGAAATGGCAGTTGTGCATGTTGTACGCGGGCCCGTCGGGCGGCGGCACGACGAGGAACGCCATGGCGCCGGGAATATGTTCCGTATAAAAGGCGAAATCGTCGCCGGCCAGCATCGGCTCGTTCACGAACAGCGCGTTTTCGTCGCCGAACAGCGCCGCCGCCGTCTTTTGCGCCGCGCCGATGACCCGTTCGTCGTTCAGCAGCGGCGGCGCGCCGCGCGTGTACTTCACGTCGGCTTTCACGCCCATGCTTTCCGCCGTGAGGCGGGCGATCTCGCCCAGGCGCCGCTCGATCAGGTCGCGCGTCTGCGGCCACAGCGTGCGCGCCGTGCCCACCAGACGGGCCGTCTCGGGGATGACGTTGGCGGTCTCGCCGGCCTCGAACTGGCACACCGAAACGACCGACGGGCACATCGGGCAGGCGTTGCGGCTGACGATCGTCTGCAGTCCGGTGACGATCCGTCCCGCCGCCACGACGGGATCGCGCGACAGCTCCGGGATCGCGCCGTGGCTGCCCTTGCCGGTCAGGTCGATCTCGAACTTGTCCATGCAGGCCAGCGCCGCGCCCTTGATGAAATGGAAGGAGCCGGCTTTTTTGTTTTCGCCCGACCCCATCGACACGTGGATCGCGAACGCCGCGGCGGGAGCGGGATCTTCGAGACAGCCGCCGGCCATCATCGCCCGCGCGCCCGCGCCGATCTCCTCGGCGGGCTGGAACAGCACCTTGACCGCGCCGTCCAGTTCGCCGCGGCGGGCCAGCAGCAGCTTGACCGCGCCCAGCCCCATGGCGCTGTGGGCGTCGTGCCCGCAGGCGTGCATGTTTTCGTTGCGCGACGAAAACGCCTCGCCCGATTCTTCGCGGATCGGCAGGCCGTCGCAGTCGCAGCGGAACATCAGGCATTTGCCCGGCCGCGCTCCCCTGACCACGGCGACGACGCCGTGGCCGCCCACGCCGCGTCGGTATTCGGCCCCCATGGCGTCGAGCTGGCGGCACAGGTATTCTTCCGTCCGCGGCGTTTCCAGCCCCACTTCGGGAAAGGCGTGAAGCTCGCGCCGCCAGCCGCGGATCAGCTCCTGAAGCGCTTCGGCGTCCTTTACGACAGAGTTCATTGCGCACATCCTTTCTTTTTTCCATAAAATTCCGCCTGCCCTGAAGCGGACAGGCGGAACGGCGAATTTACTTCTTGATAACGCCGGCCTTGTAAAGCACGCGGGCCGCCGCGATCGTGCCGAAGACCGCGCCGAGGATCAGCGTCGCCGGATGCTGCAGCGCCGGCCTGCCGCTGGCGAAGAGCAGCCCGGGGATGCCGATGCCGGAGACGGCCAGCAGCGGTTCCTTGATGACGCAGGAAACGAACATGGCGCCGAAGACGGCCGGCACGGCGCAGCTTTTGAACGCGGCGACGATGCCCGCGGGAAGCACGGAGAGCACCGACGCGCCCGCCAGCGCCGCGAGCGTGACGAAGAACAGATTGACGACCACCGATCCCGTCAATCCCACGGTGGAAACGATCAGCGCCTCGGGCGAACCGCTCTCGGTGCCGACGGCTTCCTGAGCCGCCGCCGAGCAGGGCACGCGCAGATTGCCGATGTTGCCCGTCAGAAAAGCGATGTAGATGCCCACCTCGCCAAGCACGGGGAAGTAGGAGATCGGTTCGATGAAGTACACGGCGCCGCAGATGGAAACGATCATCAGCCAGGCCTGGAACGCCGCGCCCCAGCCGGGCCACGCGCCGTGAACGAAGTACAAATAAAGATTCGGGAAGAAGCAGGCCGCGATCACGATCCACAGCGTCGTCACGCCGATGCCGCGGGCCGGACGGTTCCACACGCCGCCGAAAGCCGAAAGTTTGTCAGACATGAGTTTTTCCCTCTCTTCCTGCGATCAAAAGAACGCGGCCACGATCATGCCGGCCAGCATGGCCAGACCGAGATTGTACTCGCGCAGCTTGGGACGCTTCTTCGACACGCGGATCAGGACCGCCATGGCGATGCCGGCGGCGATCGTGGCGACCATCGGCTGCAGCGGGACCATGCCCGAGCCGCCCGCGGCGAGCGCCTTTTTGTAATTGCGCAGAGCCTTGCCGATCGTGTCGGCGCTGAGATACCCGTAGCAGCCCGTCGTCGCCGCCACGGCGATGAGCACCAGCCAGCGGGCGTCGCCGCCGCCGAACTTGGCGCGCACCTTCTCCAGATGGGGCGTCAGCACCGCGGCCACGACCAGCCAGCCGATGCCGTTGACGGCCATCGTCCACCACGAGGCGGCCAGCGCGTTCAGATCGTACTGGGGCGAGTTGAGCTCCACGCCGTACGCCTGGGCGCCCAGCATCGCGCCCGTCATCTCGATCGGCGCCGAGCCGATGATCGAGCAGCGCAGCCACGCGATCGGCGCGCCCACCGCGCTGATCAGGCCGACCATGACGAGGAACACCGCGAACGACGGCCCCACCGAAGAGACCGCGCCCGTCCACAATCCCTTGTACACGTTGCGGCGTTCGAAACCGATCGCGTCCGCGGCCTTCAGCGACAGGCGGATGTAGAGCAGCGACTGGATCAGCGCCACCGCCACGACGATAAAGCACAGGAACCACACCACCGCGTTGTTCGCAACTTGAAAAACTTCCTGCGGCATCAAAAAGCCTCCCCCACAAATAAAAATGATAATGATCTCCGCGGGCGAAAGTGTGACTTTCGCCCGCGGAGATCATTATCGTCTTCCCCGTTTTCCTTTTCATCGTCCGAGCGCGACGAAAAAGAAGCATAAAATTTAAATATTTCGTTCTCGAATCAAATATCCGGGGACAAATGAACTGTCAGGACAAAGATTCGCCGCCGAAATCGTCCATTTGTTTCAGCTTGATCGCCAGTTCCACGCAGAAACGGCTTTCGCTGCTGGAAAAATCGTCGCTCAGCAGCGAACAGATCTTTCCCCAGCGGTACTTGAGCGTGTTGTAATGAAGCGCCAGCGCCGCGGCGCTCTTTTTCACGCTCCAGTTGCAGGCGACCATCGTCTCCAGCGTGCGCAGCAGCGGCTCTTCCTTTCTCGCCGCGTCGAAACGGAGCAGCGGCCCCAGCCTCGCTTCGACGAACTCCCGCGCCGCCGGTTCCCGCAGCGCCGCGCCGAGCACGCGCGGCGCGCCCATGCGGTCCCACCAGGCGACGCGGTTGCCGCCGGACGTCCGCCGCGCCAGTTCCAGCGCCATGCGCGCCTGATTGTAGCCCTTCCAGCAGAGGAACACGTCGCCGCAGCGGCCGCCGACGCCCACGGTGACGGAAAAACCCGTCTGTTCCACGATCTGCTCCATCATCGGCGTCAAAATGCGTTCCAACTGGCGCTGCTCTTCCTCGAAAATTCCCCGCGAGGAAAGGATAAACGCCGCCGAATCGCTCATCTCGGCAAACGGGACGCGCCTGCCCATGCGGCCGATGAACTCGCGGCAGACGGCGAAGATGCGCGCCTTCGACTCCTCCAGAGCGGCCGGCCCCTGTCCGGCGGCCATGGCGCGGGTGAGGCGGTTCTTGTAGTCGTCGATGTCGCAGACCACGACCTTCTTGGCGCCGGCCAGATCCCAGCCGAAAGAGCGCGAGCGGTTCCAGACCTCGTCCTTGAGGCGCAGATTGTTCATGAGGATGTCCATGACGAACTCGTTGCGGTAGCGCCGCTCCACCTGCGCGCCCGAGCTCCAGCGCTGGAAGAACAGCAGCAGCGCGCCCTTGGCCTGCGTGACGGGGATCTCGCTCCATGGCTCGCGCAGGCGTTCGGGGGAAGCGTCGAAGACGAGCCAGGCGGAAACGTTCTCGCCGCAGAGAGAAATTTTCTCCCACGGATAACGTTTCAGCACTTCGGGAAGCGGCAGCGACGCCAGCGCTTCCCGAAAAGGCCCCTCGTCGGCGCAGACGCGGTCGAAAGAACTTTCCGTACAGCGCAGCGCCAGATCGAGATGAGTGAAGCTGCGCAACGTTTCCAACAGATCCTCGAGGCTCGCGCACTGCACGTTCAGGTCGAAGAAAGCCTTCTGCACCGTTCCCGAATAGCGGAGCAGATGCGCCTGATCGCTGATCACGCGCGACTGCACGGGATGAAGGATCTCCGCGAACGGCATTTCCAGCGGAATGGAGATCAGCGGGAAGCCGAGCGCCTCCGCCAGATCGAGAGCCTGCCGCGGCAGCTCGCCGAGGTAACGCCCCAGCTTGATCCCCAAAGCGGCGTTGCCCGACTCGCAGCAGCCGCGGATCAAACGCTCCACGCTTTCCAGGTCGCGGAACGGATAGCCAGAGGTGATCACGAACTCGCCGCCCTGCGACCATTTATAACAGTCGGGCGCGTCCCCCACCGTCGTGCGCAGCACTTCGCGCCCCAGCCCGCCGGCTCCGGCCAGCAGGCGAAAACCCTTGAACTCGGGCATGTTGAGAATGTCCCGCACGGTTACAGCCATTTCCATCCCCCCGACCGCCGGCTCAGCTTGCGGATCTCACCGCGGCGGAACTGCCCCATACCCCGGTGACGATATACGAAACGCCCCAAAAGGCGACGGCCGTCAGGATCGCGAGATAGTGTTTGGTCATGATTACAGCTCCGTTTCCTCCGCCAAAGAATGTGCGCCCCCATACGGGGCAATTTATCATACCACATTCGCCGCTCGGCGGCGGCCCCGCCCGTTCCCCGACGCGCGGTTTTTCCTTAAAAAGGACGCGTTCACACAAATTTTGCGATCCAAGAGCTTGACCTTATCTGATTTATTTTATCCATCCTTTGAAAAAGCGAAAATCCGCCCTCCCCGCGCCGGGCGCCGCTCTCTCGTGGAAAGGGACGGAAGGCTGTGTTACAATGCTCGTGAACGCTTGGCAAAAAAAGATCCCGCGACGGATTTTTTCGCCGCGCGGGACTTTATCTTTTCAGAAAAAGGGGCTCCAGAGAAAAATGCCTTCTCCCGTCACGAAACGGCAGGAACCGGAGCTGAGCTGGCGCGTCGGCGTGCCGGTCGGTTCCAATCCGCTGATCCTGCTCGACTTCGCTTCGATCCTCGTGGTCGCCTTCCTGCTCGCCTGGCTGGTGCTGCTTGCCGCGCAGTTTTACTTCGACGGATTCGTTACCGCCGCCCACGTATGGAGCGGCGCCATCGTCGCCTTCGACTTCTGCGTCCTGCTCGCGATCTTCTACGCGGTCGTCTGTTTTCTCGTCATGCGCAACCGCTACGCCGCGCTCTACCGCTTCGACCGCACGGGCGCGCATTGCGACAACCTGAAATGCTACCCCAAAGCGCTGGAACGGAGAGCGCTCCACTGCCTCTGCTATCCGATCGAGCCGCCGCCGTTCTCTTCGCGCAGCGTCGAAAAACACGTCGGCTGGGGCGACGTCACCCACCTCGCCGAGCTTCGCCCCCTGCGCGTCCTCCTGCTCAAGGGAAAACGCGGCACGCTGATGCGCGTTTACTGCCCCGACCGGGAAAGCTACGCCGCCGCGCTCCGCTTCGCCGAAGCGAAAATCGCCGCCGAACGAACGCCGCCCGACCGTCGATGAAAACCGCGGCGGGCGGCCGACGTTCGGGCGACCACCGAAAGCTCTCGCCCCATCAAGAGCGCACAAACGCCTCGCCGTCCCCAAGACGCGGGGCACCCCCTCAGCAAAAAAAACGAGTGCGGATGACTGGAGCTCGATCCAGTCATCCGCACTCTTGTTCTCGCGCTTATTCCGCGGCGAAGACGTGGACGGCGTTGCCGCTGGGAATCAGGATCGAGGTGCCGCCCGTTCCCGACTGTTCCTGCAGCCACATCTCGGCCGACTGCATGTCGCGGAAAACCTGCCCGGGAAAAGGCACGTTCTCGCGCGAGGTCACCAGCGCCGCGGGACGCCCGCGCAGTTCCAGCACGGCGCGCAGGGCGATGTATCCGGGGATCGTGAACGCCGTTTCCATGCGGCGCACAAAGGCCGGCGCATCGTGCAGCGAACTGCGCAGCGACGCTTCGAAATCGCCGGGGCCGAGACTGTCTTCCAGATCGGCGACGAGCACGATCGGCGCCCCGGGCTCCAGGGCCGACAGCGGCGAAAACAGCGCCTTGGTGGCCTGGTAAAGGTCGAGGTCCAGCGGGAAGCCGCCGCAGGAAGAGACGGCGCGCGCCGCTTTGCGCGGGATCCACAGCGAAGCGAAGGAGCGGCACGTCTCGCAGCCCGTCTCCCACGCTTTCCAGACGTCGCCGGCCACCCACGCCGCCGGTTGCCCTGCGCCGTCGGCGATCGTGTTGAGGATAAAGCACTTTTTGCCGCGCAGCGCCAGATCGGCGTAAGCGCGCTGATCCTGCGCCATCGGGTTGCGTTCCAGCAGGCCGCTGTCTGTGGCGGGATTCAACCCGCCGTCCTTGAGGCAGTGGTTGTGGTTCTTGACGATCGAAAGGCGTCCGGAAACGCCGGGCATGATCATCTTGCGCCCGCCCGAAAAGCCGGCCATATCGTGGAACGCGATGCCGCCCACCAGCACCGCCAAGTCGGCGGCGACGAAGGCCGAATCGAGCGTGACCGGCGTGCCCAGCGGCGTGACCAAGCCCGTGTCCACGACTTCTTCGCAGCTGTGGCTGTGCCAGCGGTCGCCTGACATCATCGCGCCGCCGAAGACCAGTTCTTTGTCCCGTTCCTCCACGGCGCGGTGCTGCCCCGTGCCCACGATCCACGTCACTTCGGCCGTCTTGTTGACGGCGAGGCGCTTTCTTACCGCCGCGCTCATCTCGGGGGCGCGGCACCAGCCGCGCGTGACGTCGGGCACGACGATGGCGATGCGGCGGGCGTCTTTCGCCAGATCCTCCAGCGCGGGAGAAGCGATGGGGCGGTCAAGCGCTTCCTCGACGGAGCATGACGCGCCGCACAGGCCGCGGCCGCGCGGCTGCGGGACGATATAGTCATACGGGCTCTGCCAGCGCTGCACGCCGCGGCCCATTTTCACCTCGTAAGTTTTCATGACGGACTCCTTGCGACAGAAAATTTTGTCTCATTATAGCCCCATCAGAGCCAAAAGGTCAATCATAATTTCAAAAATGAATTTTTGTACATAATACTGATTCTTGACAGAAAGCATTAACACAGCTTTTTGGACGCTGCGAGGGAGTTCAGTCGCTCGGAACCGCCTCGACTGCCGCGCGGCCCGCGCAGTTCGATTTGTGGATCTCCCTCGCAGCGCCCTCGTGTTCGTTTTTTTGATCAAGGAACAGTATTAAAGCGCGCCGCACCTGCATTTCAGCTGAACTGGATCTGATACGCATGAAGCGCCGCCATCCCCGACACAGGGGACGGCGGCGCTTCATGCGTTTAGCGGCGACGGTTCCAATCGCACGTCGCGTATTTATTTTCGATCAGATCCTCCGCCAACGAAAGCTCGTCGTCAGTCAAGTCGTCTTCCACGAAATGAGCGTCCAGATCGCGCTCCAACGCGATGAAGAAGCCTTCTTTAAACGCGTCAAAGAGCTCGTTCCACGGAAGCGGGCGGCCAATGAGATGGCGTATGCTCGTCGCTTTTTCAAGAAACGTCGCCTTGGCCCGTTCCAATCTCTGAGGTTTTTCGTCCTTCATGGTTGCAAAAAGCATCTCTGGATTCAGGTCGTTGAGCACTGAACCATGCTGGAGCACGGAGCCAAAGCGACGGGCTTGGGCGCTCCCAACAATTTTTTTGCCGTCCGCTTCAAGCTCCCAGACCGAGAGGGCGTCGAAGCAGGCCGCGGAACTTCCCAGTTTACCGCTTCGCGGCGCCGGACGACTCATCGTTACGGGCAAATTGAGTATCCGAAAGCCTTCGGCCAGTCCTCTGGAGAGCACGCGATACGAGTCAGTGATGCTGTCAGGCAGCGGGCAGCCCTCATGAGGCATAATGATGCTGTAGGTCAACTCTTGGTCGTGGAGAACGGCGCGGCCGCCGGTGAGACGGCGCACGACGTCGATGCCGAGATGGGCGCAGGCGTCGAAGTTCACGTCGCGTTCGGCCTTTTGAAAATACCCCAGCGTGAGCGCAGGCGGCGCCCAACGGTAAAAACGGAGAGTCGGCGGCACGCGTCCGGCGGCACAGCAGGTCATAACGGCCTCGTCGATCGCCATGTTCCACGCGCCCGAATGGATTTTTGTATCAATGAATCGCCATTTCATGAGGGCACCTCCTTGTTTCCCCGTCGGTGGCGGGGGCCAGATCGTTCAGGTCTGTCTGAGCAAACAAACGCGTTTCTTTCAAGGCGTGGATGACCTCTGAGTTTTTCAGCGGGCGAGGGTAGTTGTACATCACGCCGTGTCCGGGATTTTCGTTGTAGTAAGGACGGTTGCAGTCGCGGCATCCCGCCGTCTCAAACGCCTCGCCGGAGGATAGGACTGATAGCAGTTCTTTCATGTCTCCGTCAATGCCAGTGAGTTTCCCATTCGAAAAAGACATGTCGGAAACGCGCCGGCGTTTCGTTTTGATCAGCCAGTTTGCCAGCTGAACGCGACGGTAGCGGCCGGCCTCAGGGGGCGGGCACTTCGCCATGCGCGTGCCGCGCAGAGGCGTGAAGGCGAAAAGCCCCACGGTGACATTCAGGTCGTGCATGTTTTGTATCGCGGCGATCACGTCTTCCTCCGACTCTCCAAGGCCGACGATGAAGTGCGTGGTGATTCGTCCGGGGTAGCGCCTCGCGCATTCGGTCAGGAGTTGGACCTTGCGAGCGTAGCCCGTGCCTTTCACCTGATCATGAAGGGATTGAGTGGCGGCGTCAAGCGCAATGCTTACTCGCGCCGCCTCGTTTCCCATCAGCTGATCAACCTGACTGGCAGAGGTGATATTGGTCGAGACGCTGACGGGGAGCGCTACTGCGTTCGTCACGGCTTTGAGAATAACGAGGGTGCGCTCAAAGGAACCGGCGTTCAGGGTAACCTGAATGCACGCACGGCGAACAGTCCCGCGTCGAGCGGCGGTGATAAGGCCGCTGAGGACGTCTTCCAAGTCATAAACCGGCCAGATAACCCTTGAGAGATAATCTTCTCCCGTTTCGGCCTCTCGCGCCTGAGCGCAGAACGCGCAATTATGCGCGCATCTGCCGCCCGTATCCATCAGATACGCTGTGGTGGGAAGCGCGTCGGATTTAAGACGCGCAAGACCAAGAACAGCTGCGGTGCCGATTGACAGACGTATCTTCACAATACGCAGCACTCCTTCCGGTCAATGAGCTTAAGGCCGAGCGAGCGCGCCAGGCGCAGCGCCGGCGGCGTGGGGTTCACAAGACGGTTGAGACCGCTGGCGACGGCAAGCGTGTCAAGTTCGGCTCTGTAGCGTCCTGCCGGACGCATGCATCCAAGATTGATCGATTGGCGCGGGAACAGTTCCCGCGCGCGGGCAAAGACGTTCGCGACATCCTCAAGCGGAGGCGGCTGGCGGTCGGCAAAAGCCGTGCCGGGGGTCGGTATGAGAACGATAAAGACCAGCGCGTCAGCGCCAAGTTCGGCGAGCACGCGCAGCGCGTCGTACTCGCCACGCACCTGACCGCCCCAGAGGCCGACGCAAATGTGAGGGACGACCCGGGCTCCAGCGGCGCGCAGCCGGCGATAAGTATCAATATAATCATCTCCGGTACGCGTCAGACCAAATACATCACGGATAGTCCGATTGTCAGTCACCATATCGAATGAGATCCGATCGGCGAGCGGCGCTAAAACGTCGATCTCGGCCTGGCTGATGAGGCCGGCGTGCACGTTGATTTTCAGCCCGCGGCTCTTAAGCCGCATTACGAGTTCTTCCTGGCGGGCGACTTCAACCTTGCCGGCCGGCGTGCATCCGCCCGAAAGGAGACAGCTGGTATAGCGCCCCGTCGCGAGAGCCGCTTCAATTTTTTCAATTGGAGTCATCCCCTCGAGGTAGTGCCCACCGCAGTGAGCGCAGTTGAGAGCGCACTTCGCGCCTGTAAGCGAAACGGCGAGCGTGGAGCCGGGACGATCGCAGATCAGCTGCGGCGGAAAATGCGAGCGGGCCGTGTTCCAAGCGCGCTCGACCGCGGCCCTTGCTTTTAGCGAAAGTCTTGTCAATTCGTCGGCGGTCATGGCGGCGTTCCTTTCAGTCACATCTCTGCAGAAACATTTTATTTATTATAGCACGGCGGCTCTCTTCTCATACTGATTCTTGATGGAAAGTGTCGACGCAGTTTTCCGGACGCTGCGAAGGCGTTCCGTTGCTCGGAACTACCCCGACTGCCGCGCGGTCCGCGCTGCTCGCTTTGTGGATTTCCCTCGCAGCGCCCTCGTATTCGGCTTTTCGATCGAGAAATGGTATAAAACGCTCCGCTCGCGGTCACGTATGATCCAACGGAGCGTTTTTGATTTCCGCCGGCGGCGTACTATAATGTGCGCATAAACGTTTTTTCAGGAGGACGCCATGGAATATCGCATCGCCCGCGCTGTCAAAAATCAGGCCCGCGTCAGCTACGCGCTCGGAGCGGAAACGCCGCCCTGCGAGGTGGACTGCGGCGAAGGCGTTAACGTCGAACTGGCTTCGCCGGCGGCGCGTCGGGCCTTCGCGACGCTCGATTTCAACATGTGCGCGCCGTATCCCCACGCCAACGAACTGAAGGAGGCAATCGCCGCCTATTGGAAGGATTACGCCGCGCTGGGAGACGAAAACATCGTCCTCACCGAAGGCTCCGTCAGCGGTCTGTATCTCGTCAACCGGCTGTTTCTGGAGCCGAACGACCGCGTGCTGGGCGGCGCTTCGCTGTTTTTCGAGTACGGCGCCGACGTGCGTCTGCACGGCTGTTTTTTTGAGACGGTGCCGCTGAAAGCGGAGGAAAATTACCGTTTCAGCGCCGCGCGTTTTGCAGCGGCGCTGTCGCCGCGCTTCAAGCTGGCGGCGTTCGACAATCCCAACAATCCGACGGGGCAGGCGATCTCGCCCGCCGAACTTGAAAGGATCCTCGCCGCGGCGCGGGAGGCGAACGTCTGCGTGCTCGTCGACGAAGCCTACGGCGATTACGTGCCGCGCGGGCGTTCGGCCGTGAGCCTGTTCGACGCGTACGACAATCTGATCGTCGCCCGCTCCTTCTCCAAGGGATTCGGGCTGGCGGGGCTGCGCGCCGGCTACCTGCTCCTGCCTCCCGGGCTGGCCGCGGCGGCGAACAATCTTTCCAATCCCTATGCCGTGTCGTCGCTCTCGCGCCACGTGGCCGCCGCGGCATTGAGCGAGCCGGAATTCCTGAACGAACTGCGCGCCCGCACCGCCGCCGCCAAAAGGCGTTTGCTGCGCCCGTGGCGGCGCCTTTCCTTCGCGCACACGGACGACAGCGTGGCGATCTGCATGGTCGTCCACGCCGACCCGAACGTCGACCTGGCGCGCGAGTTCGCCCGCCGCGGCGTGCTCGCCGTTTCCTGCGAAGGTTTTGCGGGGCGCAACGCGGCGCGCCTGCGCGTGCCCGTCGGGCCTCGCCTCGAAAAAGTTCTGACAGCCATGGAACGGATCGACGCGGGACAATAGAGCGAAAGGACGCCCCGCCGGGCGTCCTTTTTTGCGCGACAAACGGCGGCGGCCTTGTCAGCGGGGAATAAAACTGTTATGCTTTTCGTAATCGAAAGGCCGGGCGGCGCTTTGCCGCTGGGGGGAGCGCGCGGCTTTCATGAAAGGGAAAAGGGAAAGAACAATGGAAAACGACGAACTGAACGTGACGAACGCGCCCGAAAAAGCGACGAAACGGAACGCCTTCGAGATGACGCTGGCCGACTGGGAGCGTTTCGTGCAGGAAGAGCTGGACATGCCGCGTTACACGGCCGACCAGCTGTGCCAGTGGATCTACAAGAAGAAAGTCTTCGACTTCAGGGCCATGACCAATCTGTCCAAAGCGCTGCGCGAGCGTCTGCCCGAGCTGCTGGAGATCCGGCTGCCGAAGCTGGCCAAGCGGCAGACGGCCGCCGACGGCACGCGCAAGTACCTGTGGCGGCTCGACGACGGCGAGTACGTCGAGTCGGTGCTGATGGACCACGGCAACCATTACACGGCCTGCATCTCCTCTCAGGTCGGCTGTCCGCTGCGCTGCGAATTTTGCGCCACGGGGCAGCAGGGCTTCAAGCGCAACCTCAGCGCCGGCGAGATCGTCTCGCATTTCGCGGCCATGGAGTCCGACGTCGGGCACGACATCAACAACGTCGTCTTCATGGGCATGGGCGAGCCGCTTCTCAATTACGAGAACGTCGTCAAAGCCGTGCGCATGTTCCTCGAGCCGAAGATGCGGGGCTTGAGCGTGCGGCACGTCACCATCTCCACGTCAGGCATCCCCGAGGGCATCCGCCGCCTCGCCGACGAAGGGCTGGACATCTACCTGTGCCTGTCGCTGCACGCGCCTAACAACGAGTTGAGATCGCGCATCATGCCCGTGAACGAGCGCTTCCCGCTCGGCGCCGTGTTCAGCGCGCTCGAATACTGGCAGAAGAAGACCGGCGTGCGCCTCACCATCGAGTACGTCATGCTCAAGAACGTCAACGACACGCCCGACTGCGCCTACGAGCTGGCGACGCTGTTCTCGAACCTGCAGGTCTACGTGAACCTGATCCCGTACAACCCCGTGGCCGGCACGCAATTCGCCCGCCCTTCGGCCAGCCGCATCGCGCCGTTCATGAAGATCCTCAAAGGGCTGAACGTGGAGTGCGAGGTGCGCAAGGAACACGGGGCCGACATCGACGCCGCCTGCGGACAGCTGCGCGGCAAGACGGTCAGTTAAATGAAGCCCAATCCTCTCGGCCCGTCGGCGAAAGTCATGGCGCTCACGGCCGCGCTGGCGCTCGTCGTCTGCACCGTCGTGCTCTGGGGCGTCGTCGCCCGCAGCGGCAAAGTGACGCGGGACGCCGCCGAACTGGCGGCACGGATGCGCCTGATGGCTCCCGAACCACGGTGGAATGACCGCCTGAACCGCGCGGCGCTGGAGAAGTCTCTGCGCGCAGCCCGTCCCGATCTGCCCGAAAACGCCCAGCTCTGTTTCGTCGCGCCGTGCTGGGCCGTCGTGCACCTTGCTGATTCTTCGCTGCTGCTGCGCTGGCAACCCGAAGCGGCGGATTTCGGCTGGACCGAATTGGACCGGACGAAGCGCTGAGCGCCCCCAAGGGAGCCCCGCACGGCGCGTTACGCAGGCCGCGCGCTTACCGTGCGAATTTCTCCCGCAGCGCCCCCGAGTTCAACCTCGGTTAATAAAGAAATAGTATGACATTATCACTGAACAGCCATGTCAGTCGAGACCCTTGACTTATTGTTTCAAAAATCGATAATGAGAGGGGAAACTATCGCACACTTCCGGAGACAATGAAATGACTATACCTCTTTATTATCAGATTTATCGCGATTTACAGTACAAAATCTGCGAAGGGCTCTATAAGCCGGGGGCAATGCTGCCGACAGAAGCCGAACTCGAGAAAATTTACGGGACCAGTCGCGCCCCGGTACGACAGGCCCTAGGGGCGCTTGAAAATGAAGGGCTCGTTCTCCGCCTCCAAGGCAAGGGGACTTTTGTCACCAAACAGGTGCGCACGCACCCTTGGTTTACCGCCACAGGCTTCGTAAATGTGTATGAGCAATATTGGGATCGACTTTCAACCCAAACGTTGGAGATTTCCCTGAAAGTCCCGCACGATCAGGACATTCAAAATTTCCTGAATTTGGGCAAAAAGGAACAAACGACTTATTTGATCCGCAGTCAATGTATCGAAGAAACTCCCGTTTTCGTCTTTGAGCATTATCTTCCGCAGCGTTTTGACCTCTCCATTTTCAAAGCGGCAGGAGATTTTATCTCCATGAAAGAGATGCTGACCTCTAAATTCAACACCATGATTTGCCGCGTTCACGAGAAACTTGCCGTTCGTATCCCGCCTAAAAAGATCACGGACTATTTGAAGGTTGCTGAGCACACTCCGGTTCTAAGAGTTCGTCGTTTCCTTTCCGACAACCAGGGGAAACCTGTCTGGGTCAGCAATCAATATGTTTTTACCGATAAATGGGAATACGAAACGGACTCTACGCTTAACTATTAGCGTCCGCTTTCCCTGACGCCACTTAAAGAGAATCTAATGCCTCCCGCATTTACGGCAAAACGGTCCGTTTGCCGTAAAATGCGGGAGGCCTTTTTTGTTTGTTCTCCTCCAACTTCCCCTTGACCTTCCCTCTGCGGGAAGGTTGAAAATGATGGCGTCGTTCAAGGGAGGTGCGATCATGACGGAGAAAACGTTCGTTCATCCTTACATGCCCAACGGCGTGCCCGCGGTCAGGGCGGCAATGCTGAAGGAGCTGGGGATTTCGTCGGTCGAGGAAATTTACAGGAGCATCATTCCCGACAGACTTCTGTTCAAAGGCCGTCTCGGCCTGCCCGAGGCCATCGGGAGCGAAGCGGAGCTGGCCGATCATGTGCTGGGTCTGTTGAGTCAAAACGTCAGCTGCGCCGACGCGGTCAGCTTTCTCGGCGCGGGCTGTTACCGCCACCACGTGCCGGCGCTCTGCGACGAGATCGCCAATCGCGCCGAGTTCCTCACCGCTTACTGCGGCGACACCTACTCCGATCACGGCAAGATGCAGGCCATCTTCGAATACGCCAGCATGATGGGCGAGCTGCTCGACGCCGACGTGGTCAGCTATACGACGTACGACGGCGGGCAGGCCGTGTGCTCGTCGCTGCGCATGGCGATGCGCATGACGGGGCGAACCGAGGCGCTGGTTCCGGAGACGATGAATCCCGAGATACTTTCGCAGGCACGCACGTATTGCCGCAGCGCGGGAAGCGTGACGCCGGTAAAAGCCGACCGAGAAACGGGGCGCATGGACCTGTCCGACCTGAAAGCAAAACTGTCGTCCCGGACGGCCGTCGTGTTTTTCGAAAATCCGTCCTATCTCGGCTTTCTCGAGGAAGAGCCGCGGCGCATCGCGGCGCTGGCGCACGAAGCGGGGGCGCTGTGCGTCGTGATGCCGGAGGTCGCTTCGCTGGGCGCGCTCGAATCGCCCATGAACTACGGCGCGGATTTCGTCTGCGGCGAGATCCAGCCGCTGGGCATGCACCTGCAGCTGGGCGGCGGCTGCGGTGGCTTCATCGCCGGGCCGCAGGATTCCCGCTTCGTCGAAGAGCTGCCGACGTACCTTTACGGGCTGGCGCCCACCGCCGACCCGAACGCTTTCGGCTGGGGGCGGGCGCTGCTTTCGCGCTGCTCGCACGGCAGCCGCGAAAAGGCGCGCGAATATTTCGGCACCGAGTCGGGGCTGTGGGCGATCGTCGCCGGCGTCTACCTCGCCTCCATGGGGCCGCTGGGCATGAAGGAGTTGGGCGAGACGATCATGCAGCGCGCCGCTTACGCGATCAAAACGCTGTCGCCGCTGCCCGGCCTGCGCGTCCACATCTTCGGCGGCGCCGTGTTTCAGGAGTTCGCCGTCAACTTCGACGCCGCGGGCAAAACCGCGGCGCAGGTCAACAAAGAGCTGCTCGCGCGCGGCATTTTCGGCGGCAAGGACCTGAGCCGCGACTTCCCGCAGTACGGACAGAGCGCGCTCTACGCCGTCACGGAAACGGTGACGGCGGCGCAGATCGACCGCCTCGCCGCGGCGCTGGCGGAAATCGCCGGAGGCGAACGTTCATGAAAAAAGCCGTCTTTCACGAAGCCCGCTGGAACGAACCGATCATCATGGAGCTGGGCGCTCCGGGCGAGCGCGGCATCCTCGTGCCGAAAACCGAGGCCAAGGTCGCCGCGGCCGCCGGCCCCGCCGCGTCGTTAATCCCGGAGGCGCTGAAGCGCAAAAGTGCGCCGCGGCTGCCCGAGATCTCGCAGATGCAGCTGCTGAGGCACTATCTGCGCCTCTCGCAGGAGACCGTCGGCGCCGATTTGAACGCCGACATCGGCCTTGGCACCTGCACGATGAAGTACAACCCCAAGATTCACGAACAGTTCGTGCGTTCGCCGCAGTTCGCGGAGCTTCATCCCTGCCAGGACGAGGACACGCTGCAGGGGATCCTGAAAATCATTTACGACACGGGCGAATACCTCAAAGCCATCTCCGGCATGGACGCCTTCTGCCTGACGCCCGCCGGCGGCAGCCAGGCCATCTACGCTAACGTCGCCGTGATCCGCGCCTGGCACGAGTCGCGCGGCGAGGGAACGCAGCGCGACGAGATCATCACCACCATCCTCTCCCACCCCGCCAACCCCGGCGCGGCCGCCACGCTCGGCTACAAAGTGATCACGCTCACGCCCGGCCCCGACGGCACGCCCGACTTCGAAGCGCTCAGGAGCGCCGTCTCGCCGCGCACCGCCGGGCTGTTGATCACCAACCCGGAAGACACCGGCATCTACAACGAGCGCATCACCGAATTCGTCGATCTCGTCCATCGGGCCGGCGGATTGTGCGCCTACGATCAGGCCAACGCCAACGGCACCTTCGGCATCGCCCGCGCCCGCGAGGCCGGCTTCGACCTGTGCCACTTCAACCTGCACAAGTCGTTCGGCTCGCCGCACGGCTGCCAAGGGCCGGCCGCCGGCGCTCAGGGAGCCGTGAAAAAACTGGAGCCGTTCCTGCCGCTGCCCCGCGTCGCCTTCGACGGCAAAAAATATCATCTTGTCGGCGACGCGCCGCTGAGCGTCGGCTATCTGCGCAAGTTCCTCGGCGTGCCCGCCGTGGTCCTGCGCGCCTACGCCTATATCCGCAGCCTCGGCCCCGACGGGCTGAAACAGGCCAGCGAGCTGTCGATCCTCAACAACAACTATCTGATCAAAAAGCTGCTGGAAATCGACGGGCTCAAACTGCCCTGGGCCCCCGGCAAACGGCGCATGGAACAGGCCCGCCTCAGCTGGCGGACGCTGACCGACGAGACCGGCGTCACCACCGACGATATCGACCGCCGCGTCGTGGACTACGGGTATCAGAGCTACTTTTCCAGCCACCACCCGCGCGTCATCCCCGAGCCGTTCACGCCCGAACCGGCCGAAACGTATTCAAAGGCCGACATCGACGGCTACGCCGAAACCATGGCCGCCATCGCCGCCGAAGCCCGCTCCGACCCCGAAATCGTGAAGACCGCGCCGCACAACGCCGCTCTGGCCTCGCGCATCGACGAGAGCGCGCTGAACGACGAAAACCGACTCGCCACCACCTGGCGCGCGTGGAAAAAGCTGAACGCCGCCGCGCCGTCGGAACCGTCATAGGGCAGCGGACACCGAAACCTCACAGCTCCGTCTCGCGTCGGCAAAACCCAACAGACGCCTTTTTGGCGAACTGTCACAAACGCAGCCGACAACAAGATTCCATGCAAAATGTTCCACGTGGAACATTCCCCATGAAAAAGAGTCTGCCTCGAAATCCCCATTCCCCGGGGAAAAGAGGCAGACTCTTGTGCGCTCATGCAGTTCTATTCGGCAAGGAAAGCGCGGAACTCCGCGGGCGAAACGGAGACAAAACTCCTCTCGAGCAGTTCGTCGGGAAGCAGCGCTTCCAATCCGACAAAAGGATAACGTTGGCCGCGGATGCGCGCTTCGACTTCTCCGGGAGTCCCCAAGCTGAAAAAATCGCCGTAAATGCGGCAATCTTCCACGCACCCTTCCTTGACGACAAGGCCTATCTGCACGGTGCCGCCGGAAAAACGGCGTTCGCTGTTCACGGTGAAATCGGGCGAACTGCCCCATGTCCAGTTCCACGAGGCGTATTTGCTTACGGCCAGCTCCCGCGCATTGAGCGCCTCGGCTGCCGTAGGCGAGCGCACGGTCTCTGCGTGATAAAAACGGATCAACGCCGCCGCGAATCCTGTCTGAAAACGCTCGAGCGTCATTTTCTGCGGAAGGTGCGGCAGAAGGTTGGTAATGCGGCTGCGGACGGATCGAAAACCTTTTGACTGATATTTCTCCGGTTTGACCCGCAGGGCGCGCTCCACGTCTTCAAGGCGGGAATCGAAGAGGATCGTGCCATGGTGAAGCACCATTCCGGCCGCTGCGTACTGCGCCACGCCGGAGATCTTGCATCCTTTCACCGTCACGTCGTTGCGCCCCGAGCGTTCCGCCGCAACTCCCAGAGACTGAAGATACTGCAAAAGCGGGACGCTGAACGCCTGGATATCCAACCGTGATCCATCACGAGACGGCAGGATCACGGAGTAATTGAGGTTGCCGCGGTCGTGATACACGGCGCCGCCGCCCGTTATGCGCCGCACGACGTGAATCCCGCGCGGCGCGATGAACTCGCGCGTCACTTCCTGAGCAGTGTTCTGAAACCGCCCCACGACGACGGTGGGATCGTTGCTCCAAAGCATGAGGAACCCTTCCCGCGTTTTCACGGCTTCTTCGAAAAGGACTTCCTCGAGGGCAAGGTTGTAGCGCGGATCGTGAGCGTCGTTCAGAATGTAGCTGAAGTTCATTCGATTCATCCCGCCGTTTCCGTAAGATCTTCTTCCTTGAAAAGTCCCCGTGCGGCCGCACTGCACGGGGACCTTTTTTATGGACAGATTGTTTTTTCGAGCCTTCTCCGACAGGACCCAAACGCGTCGCGCGGCTTAACGTTCGGCGTTCAATGCCCTGCGCCCGTAAGCGTCGGCGGCGATCATGGCGTTGTAAACCATTTCCGCGTCGACCTTGAAGGGCATGTTGTGCAGCGTGTCCGTCGGCGCGCATGCGGCGTCCGCCACCGGCATCAGATGTTCGCGGCTGGTGTCGGTGACGCCGAGTTCCGCGAAGGTGACCGGCAATCCGACGGCGATCATCCAGTCGAGCATCTCCGCCAATTCCTCCTCGGGAATGTTTTCCATCACCAGCTGGGTCAGCGTACCGAAGTTTACTTTTTCGCCGTGCTGCATGTGATGGCATTCCGGAAGCTGGGTCAGCCCATTGTGAATCGCGTGCGCGGCGGCGATGCCGCAGGATTCGAAGCCAAGCCCCGAAAGCAGCGTGTTCGCTTCGATAATGCGTTCGACGGCGGGGGTCAGCGCCTGTGATTCTAGAGCGATTTTCGCTTTCAAGCCGTCGCTGACGAGCGTGTCATAACACAGTTTGGCGATGCCGAACGATGTGACGCCAACGGTGCCGCCGGCAAAATTGCCGGCGCCGGAGTTCACACAGGCGCGCGCTTCGAAGTACGTAGCCATGGCATCCCCCATGCCGGAGACGGTAAGGCGCAGCGGGCTTTGGGCAATGACTTCAGTGTCCATCAGCACAAGATTGGGATTGGCCGGCAGGAACAGATACTCTGCAAAAGCGCCCTCGTCGGTATAAATGACCGAAAGGGCGGAGCAGGGCGCGTCGGTGGAAGCGACCGTAGGGCAAATGGCGACAGGGATCCCGGCGTAGTACGCCGCGGCCTTGGCCGTGTCGAAAATCTTGCCGCCGCCGACGCCGATCATCACGTCAAAACCCTGTTCCTTTACGAGCTTTACAAGGCGATCGATCTCCGTCCGCGAGCATTCGCCGTTGAATTTCTCAAAGACGACGGAAGCCTCGCTTTGGGCAAAGCTCTTTTTGATCCGCTCGCCGACGCGGCCGATGCCGCCGGCGGAAATCAAGCAGAGCGCCTTGCTTCCGAGCTTGGCCGCATACATGCCGACGTCGTTCATCGCTCCACGGCCCTGAACATAACGCGACGGAGAAATAACCGTGACTGCCATGCTGAAACATCCTTTTCATTCTCGCTCTCGTACGTGAATTATCGTGCGTACCTCAACAAAGGAATCGCAATTCCCCCGAAGAAGAACCGGAGAGGATCGCGGGAATATCGGAAAACGCCTCGACGAGTTTCACCGTTCGGGCGCGAACGCATTTTCGCATTCGCAGCGAAAACGGAAAACCGTGTCCTCTCCGGGCGATCTCCGGCGGAATCGACCTAAGCCGTCGTACCGCCGTCTACCGCGATAACCTGCCCCGTAATTTCCTTGGACAGATGGCTGCACAGGAAGAGAACCGCGTCGGCGATGTCCTCCTCCACCTGGGGAACGCCGAAGGGGATCAGCTTCTTGACGCTGTCGTCGAAGGTGCTGTTGCGGCAATCGGCATTGTCGGAACCGCCTGTCATGGAGTCCAGAATCTCCTCCCACATCTTCGTGCGAATGATCCCCGGAGCGACGCTGTTGACGTTAATGTGATAAGGCGCCGCCACTTTGGCGAGGTTCTTCGTCAGAGAAACGACGGCCGCCTTCGTAGCGCTGTAATGTTCCAGCATCCCGAGCTGGGCGATTCCTGCGATGGAGGAGGTCGTGACGATCCGTCCTTCCTTCTGGGCGATCATTTTCTTCAGAGCGCAACGCACCACGTTGGAGAGTCCGATGACGTTGATGTCGTAGACTCTTTTGGCGCCCTCTCCGTCCAGCTCCAGAAAAGGAACCGTCTCGATGACCCCGGCGTTGTTGACGACAAAATCGATTTTGCCGCCGGCAAATGCCTCTCCGGCTCTGAAGAACTCCTCTACCTCGGCGTCGACGGAGACGTCCACCTTTTTGAAATCGGCTTTGACTCCCAGTTTGCGGAGTTCCTCGACGACGCTCTCGCCCTCGGCTTCCTTCCGGTTGCCGATGAAGACGTTGGCGCCCGCTTTTGCCAACACTTCCGCAATCGCTTTGCCCAAGCCGCGTCCGCCTCCGGTGAGCAGCGCGGTTTTCCCTTTCAGATCAATCTGAATGCTCACAAGAACTCCCTCCCTTTCTTCACGTTACGGTAGTTTTCCGGTTTTACCTTCAGACGCCTCGGATGTTGACGCAGATCGTCTTTTTGCCCTCACCTCCTCCCGAAAATCAATCGCCTCGGGGCGGTGATATTGCAATAAAGAGTTTCCTCTCCTTTGCTCCCTTGGCCTTATCCCTTGGGCGGCAGGTGCAGCGCTCTGTTCAAAACGTCCAGCGACGCTTCCTTGACCGTCTCGCCAAGGGTAGGATGCGCGTGGATCGTGGCAACGATTTCGTCGACCGTCAGCTCGGATTTCATGGCGAGCGTCCCTTCCACGATCAAATCCGTAGCCCTGGGCCCCAGAAGGTGCATGCCCAGGATCTCGCCGGTTTCTTTGTCCGCAAGGACTTTGACCATCCCGTCGGGCATCCCCGCGATCAACGCCTTGGCGTTGGAGTTCATCGGGAAGCGTCCGACGGTAAAGGGGCGTCCCGACTTGGCCAGCTCCACCTCCGTCGGGCCCACTCCCGCAAGCTCTGGGGCGGTATAGACGCCGCTCGGGACGCAGCGGTAATCCATAGCCGCTTTGTGTCCCATGATGACCTCCGCCGCGACCTCCCCTTCGGTCGAGGCAACGTGCGCCAGCATGATAGGCGAGGCACAGTCGCCGATGGCATAGATGCCGGGGACGCTGGTCCTCATCCGTTCATCGACCGCGACGCGTCCGCGCTCGGTGCGGACCCCGATCTCCTCGAGTCCGAGTCCCTGCGTGAAAGGACGGCGCCCCGTACAGACGAAAACCTTTTCCGTGACGATTTCCTCCTCCGCGTCCGTCGCGACGACTGTCGCGTATCCGTTTTCCGTGAGGCGAACCGCCTTGACCGTGGCGGAAGTCAGGATCCGAATGCCCCGGGCCTCCAGAATCTGCCTGAGGTACTCGACGAGTTCGACATCCATATTCGGCAGGATCTCCGGCAGCATTTCGACGACAGTGACCTTGACCCCCAACGCGGAGAATACGGAAGCGAATTCGACGCCAATGACGCCGCCGCCGACAAGGAGGATAGACTTCGGCAAAGCATCCAGCGTCAGAGCTCCGTCGCTCGTGAGGATCCCGGGCAGGTCGAACCCGGGCACGGGCGGCAGCGCCGGAACGGATCCCGTCGCGACGATGAAGGCATCGGCTGACAGGGACCGCACCGCGCCGTCCTCCTGCGTGACGACGATTTCTTTCGGAGAACGAAAGACCGCGCTTCCGCGGACGACTTCCACTCCATTGGCTCCCAGCAGAAAACCGACTCCCTCGACGAGGCGCGCGACGATCTCCGCCTTGCGCTGCATCAGGACCTTCCAGTCGACGCGAGCCCCTTTTACGAAGAGACCGACGGACTCTCCCTCCCTGACGGCCGAGGCCAGCTCCGCCGTGTGCAGCAGCACTTTGGTCGGAATGCAGCCTCTGTTGAGACAGGTTCCTCCCAGCGCATTTTTCTCCACAAGGACGACGGCGGCTCCCAGCTGCGCGGCGCGCAGTGCGGCAACGTATCCGCCGGTTCCTCCGCCGATGACCACGACCTTCTTTGATCCTTCCGCCATAATCTTTCCTCCTTGTCACACAGATTGGGAGAGCTCTGCCTAAGAGTCGGGATTTTCCCCGGTTAACGCCGGCCTTCTTCGCAAGGTGCTCGGCGCGACTCCAAATACTTTCTTGAAAGCGAGCCCAAAGTAGGCGACATTGCCGTATCCCGATTCCCGGGCAGCTTGCCGCACGGAAGCCCCCGCGAGAAGGAGACCTCGTGCCCGCTGCATCCTGGCGTCCTTCAAGACGTCCATAAAACGGACGCCCTCCTCCCGGAACAGGCGGCTGAGATGTCCAGGGCTGACGCCGACGTGCTTTGCAGTTTCCTCCAGCGACGCTGTGCCAGGTTCCTCTCGGATGAAAGCCACGGCTCTCCGCACAGGCGAGCGTTCCGCATCGTCCGTCCCTTCCACGGAGGCGGAGAGAAAGTTCCCATGCTCCGCCAACTTTTTGAGCGCCTCCGTGAACCCTTGTTCCAGCGCCTTGATGCGCATGGTCTGACGAATCTCCGCCTGCCGGCGCTGGACGCACTTTTCCATCGCCTCCCGCAGAGCTTCCGCCCGAACCGGCTTCCAGAGGAAAGAGGCAACCTCGTCCTCCAAGGCACGGGCCAGGTTCGCGAGGGTATTATGGGCCGTCACGACCACGACTTGAGCGCCCAAACCTCCGCGGCGCAACCGCTCCAAGCTCAGCATCCCGTTCCCGCCGGGAAGGCTGATGTCCAGCAGCACGATGTCCGGAGAGCGTTCCCGGGCAAGACGCTCGAATTCAGGAACGTTTCCGGCCTCGTCGATCTCGAGCGATGGGAAAAAACCGTGGAGCAGCAGGACCAGCGCGTCGCGCTCCAGTTTCTCGTCCTCAACGACGAGCGCTCTCAACGGCTGGATCGATGGAAGTTCAAGCGCAGACACAGCGGACTCCAAGCTCATGGAAGGTTCACCGGCCTTTCCGGAAGCCGCAGTTCGATGCGGGTTCCTCCGCGGGGGATACTCCTGACTTCTATGGAAGCAGACTTCTCGTAGTAGAGGTGCAAACGTTTCCGAACGTTTGCCAGTCCCATTCCTTCCCGAAAACGGTTCATCTCGAACCCCACCCCGTTGTCTTTCAGAACGATATGGAGAGAGTTCCTTTCTTTTCTCGCCGCCAAGAGGAGCTTCCCCTTCCGAAGCGAGGGTTCGAGCCCGTGGATCAGGGCGTTTTCCACCAACGGCTGGAGCAACATGAAAGGGACCAGACACTCGCGCACTTCCGGATCCTCCTCGACGGAGAAAGAGAGGCGATCCCCGAAGCGAACCCGGTAGATTGCAAGGTAGCTGCGCACGCACTGGAGTTCTTCGCCGAAGCAGACCAATCCATGTTCACTCTGCTCCTGCAGGGTATAGCGCAGATAGTCCGCGAGCTGCTCGGTCATCTCCATCGTTTTCTTGGCGGCCTCGAAAAGAGCCAAGCGCGCGATACAGTTCAGACTGTTGAAGAGGAAGTGCGGATTGATCTGGTTCCTCAGAGCTTTTAGCTGGGCACGATGGAGCGCGTGTTCCATATCCGCGCCTCTCTGCCTTTGCTGGGACAACAAAAGGCTCTGCTCGAGAATCTTCTGCCGAGCTAGATTGATCTCGCATAATTCGACGATCTGCGTGGAAAGAAGGCGCATGATCTCGAGCGCCCGTTTCAGCTCGGTTTCATCCAGGATGGGAAGCTGCCGGTACTTCTCGATTAAAAAGGAACGCTCCTCGTCGTTCCTCACAAAGGTCCACCGCTTCGAGACGGCCTCGAGCTCCGCGTTGCCGACGATCTTGGAATGGACCTGCCCCGAGGCCAAGAACCCCGCCAGGCGGCCGTTGATATAAAGCGGAGCGCACAGATCGGTCAGACCGTTCGCACAGGTATACATGTGAATGTCCCCCTGTTTCAGCGAAGTTCGTATGGCCCTTTTGTCGCACGCGTCGCAAATGGCTTTGCCCTTGCGTATCGAATGTACGTGTTCGCAGAACGCCGAGGCATTCACCAGGATCACTTTCCGCCCCTTCGGAGTCAGCAGGGAAACCCCAACCCGAAAGAGATCGGCGAAGCTTCGGAAGAGTTCTTCCAGTTTGGCGATGTCCACCGTCTTCTGCCACCACTCTAAGGAACCGTATTCGAGGTTCTCGTCAGGCGACACTCCCCCTTCCTTCTCGCCGCGCGCGTCCTGTTCGAATGACATTTTTTCTAATGGTATGTCGTTTTTTATGACATTATTTTTCGACACCATTGATATAGCAACTCCTTTGGTGTAAAATATAACACAAAGATAAAAAATATGCTAGTTCTTCTTGTAAATATTTAATCCGTTTCCGGTGCGGTGAAGCGGATTATGTCACTCGAGGTTGCGCCACTCGGAAGAGACTTCACAGTAAGACATGAAAGGAGGTTTTGCACCCATGAAGCGTTTCATCGTGGAGCTGGGCATGGGGACGGATCTTCACGGCGGGGACGTCACGAAGGCGGCGAAGCGAGCGGTGCGCGACGCTGTTTCCAAAAGCTGCCTCTGCGGGATCTTCGAGGTAGCCAAGCTGGAGAAACCGGACGACATGTGCATTCGCCTGAAGATATGCTGCCCCACGCCGGAACTGCTGGATAAGGAACAAGTGATCAAGTCGGTCCCCTTTGGCACAGTGGAGCTCACCGTTCAGGAGGGGGGAATGGTTACGGAGGGGCTCCATCTTCCTCAGTTGGGAAAGGGCAGTTCCATCGTAGTGGCACTGGCGTCTCTGACTGTCTGCGTGGAATGAGCGGCCGGCAGGGACTCGCGTGAACGAGAATTTTTTAAGGAGGTAAAGGCATGAAGGTCACGAAAGAGAAACTTCTGGACATGTACAGGACGATGTTCATGATCCGTTCCTTCGAACTGAAGGCGGCCGAGCTCTTCGCGGCCGGAAGGATCCCCGGCTTCGTCCACCTTTATGTGGGAGAGGAGGCCGTCGCCACGGGAGTATGCGCCAATCTGAAGAAGGGCGACTACATCACAAGCACCCACCGCGGGCACGGACACCTTCTGGCCAAGGGAGGCGACGTCAATCTGATGATGGCCGAGCTCTTCGGAAAGGCCTCAGGGTATTGCAAGGGCAAGGGCGGATCGATGCATATCGCTGACGTGGATCTGGGCATCCTCGGAGCCAACGGGATCGTCGGAGCGGGATTCCCGATCGCCGTAGGCGCGGCGTTTTCCTGCAAATACCGCAAGACAGGCGATGTGACAGTCTGCTTCTTCGGAGACGCGGCCTCGAATCGGGGAACGTTCCACGAGGGGATCAACTTCGCCTCGATCCACAAACTGCCGGTCGTTTTCGTCTGCGAGAACAACATGTACGGCATTTCCAACTACCAGAAAGCGGGCATGAACATCAACGACATCGCCGACCGCAGCGAAGGGTACGGCATACCGGGCGCGAGCGTGGACGGCAACGACGTCATGGCGGTCTACGAAGCCGCCAGCGCAGCCATCGAAAACGCCCGCAAGGGCGACGGGCCCAGCCTGATCGAGTGCAAGACATGGCGCCAGCGCGGTCACTTCGAGGGCGACCCGGGGAAATACAAGGATCCCGAGGAACAGAAGAACTGGGTTGCCAAGGATCCGCTGCCGCGTCTTGAGAAGCGTTTGGAGGAACTGGGATACGCCTCCAAGGATGAGCTCGAAGCCATGCAGAAGGAAATTCTTCAGAGAATCGAAGCCGCAGTCCAGTTTGCGGAGAGCGGCCCCGATCCATCGCCGAGCGAGCTGCTCACCGACGTACTGGCCTGAGCGATTCCATTCCGACAACAACAAGAGGTGAAAACGATGACGCAGATGAGTTACAGTGAAGCGATCAGGGACGGCATCCGTATGGAGATGCGCAGGGATCCCGGCGTGTTTCTGGCCGGGGAAGACGTGGGGATTTTCGGCGGCTGCTTCGGCGTGACGGCTGGCCTGCTGGACGAGTTCGGCAAGGAACGCGTTGTGGACACGCCAGTCACCGAGACGGCGATCATGGGGCTCGGAGTGGGCTCGGCCGCTACGGGACTGCGCCCGATCGTGGAGATCATGTTCGCCGACTTCATGGGCGTCTGCTTGGACGAGCTCTACAATCAGGCGGCCAAGATGCGCTACATGTTCGGCGGCAAGACAAAGATCCCGATGGTGATCCGCGCTCCCGTCGGCGCCGGAGTTTCGGCTGCCGCCCAACATTCACAGTCCAATGAAGCGTGGTTCGCTCATATTCCAGGCATCAAGGTGGTCATGCCCGGTTCGCCGGCGGACGCCAAGGGACTCTTGGAAGCTGCCGTCCGCGACGACAACCCCGTGGTGTTCCTGGAACACAAGCTGATGCTGGGGGTGCAGGGTGACGTCCCGGAGGGAGAGTATGTCGTCCCGATCGGCAAAGCGGACATCAAGCGCTCCGGCGCGGACGTCAGCATCATCACCTGGTCCGGCATGGTGCCGAAGGCCCTCGCCGCGGCCGAGATGCTGGCGGCGGAGGGCATCGATGCAGAGGTCGTGGACTTGCGGACGCTCACTCCCCTGGACAAGGAGACCTTGCTGGGTTCCGTGGAGAAAACCGGACGCGCGGTGATCGTGCACGAGGCCGTCAAAACCGGCGGATTCGGCGGAGAAGTCGCCGCCGTCATTGCGGACGAAGGGTTCGGTTATTTGGACGCGCCCATCAAGCGCGTCACCGCCCCCGACACTCCCATTCCTTTCAGCCCCGCTCTGGAAAAGCTCTGGATTCCCGACGAGGCGCGGATCGCCGCGACGGCAAAGGAACTCGTCCGGGGATAAGCTCGGATCGAAAGGGGATATGAGGATGGCAGCCCCCGCGACGGTGGGAATCATCGCCAATCCGGCGTCCGGCAAGGACATCCGCCGCCTGGTCGCCTATGGCACGGTCTTCGACAATCAAGAGAAGGTGAACATCGTCCGCAGGGTTCTGCTTGGCCTCTCGGGCACAGGGGTCGAGCGCGTGCTCTACATGCCTGACTATTACGGCATCGTCGCCAAAGCGGTCGCGGGCATGCGCAGCAGAGATTCCCTGAACCTGAAAATCGCGCCGCTGGAAATGGAGCTGACAGCAACGCAGCTCGACTCCTGCAACGCAGCTGCCGCCCTTGCCGAGGCGGGGGCGGGATGCATCGTGACACTGGGGGGCGACGGGACAAACCGCATGGTCGCCAAAAGCTGTGGGAATGTCCCTCTGCTCCCCATCTCCACGGGGACGAACAACGTCTTTCCCTTCTTCCTGGAGGGGACGATCGCAGGGCTCGCCGCCGGAGCCGTTGCCCAAGGATATGCCGGCACGGACTCCGTGTACCGTTCAAAACGCCTCGCCGTGTTTCGGAACGGCGTCCCCGTGGACATTGCCCTGATCGATGCGGTCGTTTTGGACAACCCGTTTGTCGCTTCCCGCGCCATGTGGGATGTGGAGGACATGCGGATGGCGGTTTTTACGCGCGGCGAGGCCCATAACATCGGCATTGCCTCCCTGCTGGGGACGTCGACCCCCGTGACTGTTTACGATCCCTGGGGAGCCTTCGTCACTCTGGATCCCTCGAAACGGGACCGCGTCGCCGCCATCGCTCCGGGGTTGCTGCTTCCGGTGGGGACATCCGTCCCATGCCGCATGGAACTTGGGGAAAGCGTGGAGATCGCACCTGTTCCCTGCATCGTCGCCTTGGACGGCGAGCGGGAGGTAGAGTTCCAAGAGGGAGATCGCGGGGAAATCCGCTTGGACCGAGATGGTCCGAACGTGGTGGCCCCCGATCGGGCCCTCAGGAATGCCGTTGCCGACGGCTTCTTCAGTCGGCCGGAGGTGCTGGGGATTCATCTGCAATGAAAAGAGCTGGAGGTCATCTATGGCAACCGAGATCACAATGCCCAAGTTAGGGCTCACCATGAAAGTTGGCAGGATAGGCAAATGGCTCAAGAAAGAGGGCGATCCCGTCAAGAAAGGCGAGGCGATCGCGGAAGTGTTGACGGACAAGATCGCGAACGTGCTCGAGGCCGCGGCGGAAGGGATACTTCTGAAAATAGCGGCCCCTGTCGGCGCGCAGCTTCCCGTGGGCGGCCTGATGGGCTACATCGGAGCGGTTGGCGAGAACGTTCCCGATGCAGCCGGCGCAGCTCCGGCGATCGAGACGGCGCAGCCCGCGGCGACAGCCGCCGCCCCTAAACCGGCGCCAAGCTCCGGCGGGAAAAAGCCGAGGGCGACTCCCGTGGCCCGCAAGCTGGCCGAACAACACGGCGTCGATCTGTCGCGTCTCGCGGGAACGGGGCCGAATGGCAGTATCGTGCGCGAGGACGTGGAAAAGTTCCTGGCGCAGGGGCTTCCCCAGGAAACCCCGCCGCCGGCCCAGCCCGAGGCGTTCGAGGTCATGCCCTATGCCGGAATACGTCAGGTCATCGGGGAGAATATGCTGAGGAGCTGGCTGGAGATCCCGAAAGTCGATCATCACGCCAGCGTAGACATGACGGAACTGCTGGCCGCAAGACGGGCTATCAACGAAAACCTGCCGGAGAGCGAAAGAGTCTCCGTGACGGATCTTCTCGTCATGCTCACCGCCCGGGCCCTGGAGATGAAGACGATTTTCAACGCTCTTATGGAGCCGGACGGGATCAAAATCTATCGCAATGTCCACATGGGGGTCGCCATCGCGCTGGAAAACGGTTTGGTGGTGCCCGTCGTGCGCGACGCCAACAAAAAACGGCTCCGCGAGATCAGCGCGGAGATCAAGGATCTGGCGGCGCGAGCGCGGGAGAATCGTTTGACGGAGACGGACTTTATCGGCGGAACCTTCACCTTGACGAACCTGGGCGGCTATCGCTCGACGGAGCACTTCACCCCGATCATCAACCCGCCTCAGGCGGCCATTCTCGGCGTCGGCCGCACCAAGGACGTGCCGGTCGCGGTGGACGGAGAGGTTCGCATCCGGCCAATCATGGCGCTGTCGCTGTCTCACGACCACAGGATCGTGGACGGCGCTCCGGCGGCCGAATTTCTGGGCATCCTGATGCGGATGATCGAAATGCCCTCCAGGGCGCTGTATTAGAGCGCGTTCTCGCCGCTTCGAAAATGGCGGTGACGCGCCGGCCCGCCAGTACAAGACCGATAACGAGCCTCATCATAACGGGGCACGGCGGGGCCATCTGCGCAGCTCGCTTTGCGAATCCCCCTCGCAGCGCCCCCGTGTTCGGCTTTTTGATCAAGAATAGTATCAGCCCGTTTTTCAGCGCGCAACGAAACAGACGAGTAACGCGAAATCCCTGACGGTTTTTAAAACGCCAGGGATTTTTCATATACGATGTTCCACGTGGAACATCGCCAGCCGTCAAATTTTTCTTCGCGCCGCCGGGGCGTTTTCCCCGCCGGATCGCACTCTGAAAACGCGGGCGTCTCCCGTGAAGCCGCGTCCGCCGTCGCGGCCAGCATAGCGCGGAGCGCCGACAATCCCAAAAACTCCAACAATGGGCGCTTCATGTTTTCCCCTCCGGCCTTTTCGAATGTTTTTCCCGCTGCCGCAAGATTTCGTCGGCCGAGTTCAAGCACATTATAACACGGCGGCCGCGCTCTCCGGGGATTGCCGGCCGGCTCCGGCGCGCTTACGCGGCGTTTTTCCCCTCGCCGCCCCGCTCCGGCCGCGACGTGCGCCAAAAAAGCGCGGCCGCGCCCAGTTCGGCCGACATGGAAAAGAGCGCCATGCCCGCCGGAGAACGGTCGTACAGGCAGCCCATCAGCCAGCCGCCCGCGAACAGGCAGACGCCGAACGCCGTCTGGAACGAACCGTAGCCCGAGCTGCGGCGCTCCTTGGGAACCAGCGTCGCCACCGCCGCCTTGAGGATCGATTCCTGCGCGCCCATGCCGACGCCCCACAGCGCCGCGCCGGCGTACAGCGCCCCGCCTCCCGGCAGCAGGAAAATCAGCGCGCTGAAAGGCGCCGTCAGTAACGCCGACAGCGCCAGCGCTTTCATGCCCCAGCGGTCGTAAAGCCAGCCGAAAACAAGCGCCGCCCCCGCGTCGACGCCCATCGCCGCGGCGTAAAGCAGCGGCAGGCCGCCCGGCGACATCAGGCCGCGCCGCGAGACGTGCATGGAGATCATCGCGAAATCCATGAAGCCCAGCGCGAACAGGCTGATTCCGGCGATATAGAGAGTGAATTTTTTTCCGAAAGCAAAATTTCCGACAGCAGCTTTTTTCGTATCCGGTTCGAACTTCTCCGGCCGCGGAAAGAGACAGCGCGCCGCCAGCAGCAGCCCCAGCGTGACCAGAGCCGGAGCGGCCAGCAGCGCGAAACAGCGGCGGTAATCGGCAAAGCTGTCGCCGGAACCTTTGAAGTACATCACGGCGAACAGCGCCACGGGCCCCAGAAACGCTCCCAGCTGGTCGAGAAGTTCCTGCAGCGCGAAGCTCCGCCCCACGCCGTTCTGCGCGGCGGCAAAGGACAGCAGCGTGTCCTTGGCGGGTTTTTTGACGGCTTTGCCGGCGCGTTCCACGACGATCAGCGCCGCCGCCCAGAGCCAGCCGTTTTCGGGCACCAGAGCCAGCGCCGGCACGGCGAGAAGATCGACGGCGTAGCCGAGGATCGTCAGCAGCCAATACCTTTTCGTGCGGTCGGCCAGCCGTCCCGTCGCGCAGCGAAGCGAATAGCCGATCAGCTCGCCGAAGCCGGAAACGAACCCCACGGCCGCCGCCGACGCCCCCGTCAGGCTCAGATAAGCGCCGAGAATGCTCTTGCCGCCCTCGTGCGTCATGTCCGAAAAGAGGCTGACGACGCCCATCAGCACGATGAACGACAGCGCGGCGCGCTTCAGATCCTTGTTTTCATTAACTCGCTCATTCATGAAGACTCACGGCTTTCGACAATTTTTTTACGCGCTCACACCCGTATTTTAATAGATCCAGAACAGTTTGGGGAGAGCCCCCGCATCGCCCAGCATTTCGAGCACTTCCATCAACCCGGCGAGCCAGACGAACCACACCGCGTCGAAGACTTCGCGCCGGAACACGCGCGGCGTCACGACGTATTCCCGCGGCTCCTCAAAGAGCGAAAGGCGGGGGACGAAGCGCGGCACGGCCGCCATGTAGCGCCGGTAATCGTCGCCGAAGCGCGCCAGCAAGTCCTTTTCTTCGGACAGAATCACGCCCGGATACGTCAGCGCGAACGCCGCGGCGACGCCCAGCGCCAGCGTCGCCGATTCAGTGCAGCAGCCCACGCCGACGGCGCCGAGAAAGCTGAAGAAGTACAGCAGATTGCGGCAGAGCGAATAAGGGCCCTTGTCGATCAAGCGGTCCGCCTTGTATCCGGCGATATACTGCGCGCACCAGATCCGCCCCACGGCCCCCAGCCCGGCCAAAAAACAGCCCGCGGCGAACATCGCCTCGGCCGCGGCCGGAAACGAAAGCTCCAGTTTCTTCCCCGAAAAGGCGCACAGCCCCACGAAAAAAACGCCGGCCAGCTGCGACAGCCTGGTCCGATAACGAACGAAGAATTCCAAGAACGCCACCCCTTTATCCCATTCGGTTCGCCACCGCACGGCCCGCTTTATGAATCTTCCCGGCGGCGCCGCGCGAAAAAAACGACGGCGAAGGCGGCGAAGCCTTTTGTACGCCGCGTTTCCCTCTCCCGAAGGATATCGTCATGATTTTTTTGCGGGAAAGCCTCCGCCCTTTCCTTTCAGGCAGAGATTGTACGCCCGGGATCTAACGCCCTTCTTAGCGAATTCTAAACAATTCCTAAACGCTCCCTCGCGCCGCCGCGTAAAAAAATCCCTTCCGCTTCTGTCCGGCACGTGCCGGATCAAAGCGGAAGGGATTTTTTTCGGAGCTTCGGGCTAATCGGCCGTAAAGCGATAGCCCGCGCCCCAGACCGTTTCGATATATTCGGGGCGGGAAGGGTCCTTCTCGATCTTGTCACGGATGCGGTTGACGTGCACTGTGACGGTAGCCGCGTCGCCAGGGTGATCTTCGCCCCAAATGCGCTCGAACAGCGTCTCGCGGGAAAAAACGATATCGGGATTGGCGGCGAGGAACAGGAGCAGTTCGTACTCCCGCCGCGCCAGCGCCACCTCGCGCCCGCCGACGAACACGCGGCGCGAAAGAGGCAGGATTTTCAGCCCTTTCACCTCTATGGGGCGCTCCGCGCCGGACGAGGCGCCGCTTGAAAGCCGTTCGTGGATTTGGATATGGGCCCGGCAGCGCGCCACCAGTTCCGACGGGCTGAAGGGCTTGACCACGTAATCGTCGGCGCCGAGTCCGAGCCCGCAGATCTTGTCCACGTCGTCCTTGCGGGCGGTGACCATGACGACGGGCACGTTTTTGCTCTTTCGCACCTCGCGGCAGATTTCGAAGCCGCTGATCCCCGGCAGCATCACGTCGAGCAGCAGCAACGCGTATTCCCCCGTCCGCGCCAGACGCAGCCCTTCGCGGCCGTCGAAGGCGATCTCCACCGCGAAGCCGTTGGCTTCCAGATAGTCGCGTTCCAGTTCCGCAATCGGGCGGTCGTCCTCCACAATCAGGATTTTCCGCATGTTATTCCGCCCCTTTCGCCGCGGCGGCTTCGGGAATTCTGATCTCGACGGTCAGTCCGCCGTCGTTGCGCGCCGCGATCGTCCCCCCGTGGCCTTCCACGACTTGCCGGGCGACCGCCAAGCCCAGGCCGCTGCCGCTCTCGTGATGGGCGCGGGATTTGTCGCCGCGGTAAAAACTCTCGAAGATGTGCGGCAAGTCGTCCGCGGCGACGCCGGCGCCGTCGTCGGCCACGGCGATCTTCGCCCATCCGTTTTCCGCTTCGACGCGCACCGAGACCGAAACGTCGTCCTTCCCGGCGTGCCTGACGCTGTTGTCGAACAGGTTGACGAACACGCGGCGCATCTCCTGAACGTCGAGTTCCGCCTCGAAGGACGGCGCGCGGTTTTCGTAGTTCAGCCGCAGCCGGCCGCCGGACGCGGCGCGGTAGTGACGGATCAGCCCGTCGAGCCAGCCGTCGAGGAGGACGCGCTCGCGGCGGTAGCGGTAGCGTTTGTTTTCCAGCCGCGAAAAGAGCAGGAGCGAATCCGCCAACGCCTCCACTTCCATGGTGCCGCTGCGGATGGCCTGGCAGTATCTTCTCTGTTTTTCGGACGTGTCGGCGACGCCGTCCGTCAGCCCCTCGGCGTAGCCGCGGATCGCCGTCAGCGGCGTGCGCAGGTCGTGGGAAATGCCCGAAAGCAGCTCGCGGCGGTAGTTCTCGTAGCGCAGTTTTTCCGCCACGGACTCCTTGAGGCGGGCGCGCATCCGGTCGAATTCGCGGCAGACGTCGCCGAACTCGTCGTCTTTCGCGTAGTCCGGCCTGAAGTCGAGGTTTCCGCCGGCAATTTCGCGCGCGCCGAGTTTGAGGATGCGCAGCGGCTTGAGGATCATGCGGCTGACGGCTCCGCTGAGAAGGTAATCGGTGAGCGCCACCGTCAGCAGAATGAAAATCAGAAAGACGGCCAAGAAAGCGACCACGTATTTCTGCACATAGGAATCGCCGCGGACGCCGCCGCGCCGTTTCGCCAGAAACACGGCGGTGATGCTGCCGCGTTCGCGCTCGGGACCGAAGCCGTTTTTGACGATGGAGCCGCCGCCGTCGGTCATGCTCAGACTTTCGACGCCGGCCAGCGAGGGGCCGAAATTCCTGTCGATATACGCCCGGTCCTCGGGCAGAAAATTGCTGTAAACGACTTTCCGGCTGATCGCGATCTCGAAGTGATAGCCCATGTCCCGCAGCGTTTCCTCGAGCATTTTCATCTTCGGCGACGTTTGCTCGCTCATGACCAGGCCGTGATCCTCGTACCAGTCGTATTTTTTCCATTCCTCCGGCGACGAAAGCACGTCCTTGCAGGCGTAAATAACGTTCTGAGCGGAATAGACGCCGTTTTCGGCCTCGTACATTTCCAGCACGGGGGCTACGTAGCTGTGGACGTACGTGCGCAGGGCGGCGGCCGCGAACGCCGCCGCGAGAAGCACGGGCACCGCGATCATAAGAATATTCGAGAGGATCAGCTTCTTTTTGATTGTCACCGCACATCACGCTTTCTCTGTTCAAGATTTTCGAAAACGCGCCCCGCGCGTTTCGCCGGGCGCTCCGCCGCCGCCAGTTTACCACAATTATACGCGTTTGCCCGCAGGCGCGGGCGTTCTCGCGTCATCCCGCCGAAACGGCGCGGCTTTCCGTGTTTACGTCCGCGCCGTTTCCTGCTATGCTGTGCGCGGATACCGACGATCCCGCGGCGCCGCGGGACCGTTTCAAGCAGGAGGCCCAACCATGACGGACGGCGAAAAACGCTTCACCATCGGCCAGATGGCGGAACTGTGCAACGTCAGCGCCAAGCAGCTGCGCCATTACGACGCCAACGGCATCCTCGCCCCGGCGCGGCGCGACCCGCAGAGCGGCTACCGTTTTTATACCGAAAATCAGATCGAGGAGATCTTGTTGATCCAGGAGATGCACGCCATCGGACTGTCGCTGAAAGACATCGGCAGCCTTCTGAACCGGCGCGACCTCTCCTCGCTCCGTCTCGAACTGGAACAGGGGCTCGCCGCCGCGCGCGACGAGCTGGAACGGGCGCGGCGAAAATACGACCGTACCGTGGAAGTGCTGCTGCGCGTCATGCACGCCATGGAACACCGCGCCGCGCCCCTCGCGCAGGAGCGTGAGATCCGCCTCGCCGACGTGCCCGCGCGCACCGTAGCCTTCACGCGCTACGTCAGCTCGTGGAACGCCAAGAAGCTCTTCATCCAGCGCCGCGCCGAACTTTACAAGATCGCGGCGCGGCACGGCCTGCACATGACCGGCGCCAACATGGCCATTTTCCACTCCGGCTACCTGAAACAGTTCAGCGACGATCCCGCCGACGGCGAGGGCGACCTGGAGATCTGCATCCGCGTCGTCGACCTGCCCGGCAACTGTCCGGCCGTGCGCACCATCCCCGCCTTCCGCGCCGTCACGGCCCTGTACGGCGGCGACTACCGCGCCATGAAGCCGCGCTATCTGGAAATGGAACGGTGGGCCGCCGAGCACGGCGTCGCGCTCGCGGGCACGTCGCTCGAAGAATATCTCGTCGGCGCCTCGATGACCCGGCACCGCGAAGACTACGTGACGCGCCTCTACCTGCCCGTGCGGGGCTGCGCCATCTGAAGCCCCCTTGACATTGAAGCCAACTTCAATGTTAGATTATCGTCGTTGTAATCTTATTGAAGAGCAGGGTGAGAGCCATGGAGTATTCGATCAAAGAAGCGGCGCAAATGCTGAATATCCCCATCAGCACGATCCGTTACTACGACAAGGAGGGGCTGCTGCCCTCCTCGAACGCAAAAGCTCGGGCTACCGCGCGTTTTCGGAACGCGACATCGAGACGCTGAAAATCGTGCTGTGGCTGAAAAAGGCCCATATGCCGCTGAAGGAGATCGCCCGTTTCATCCAGCTGCTGAAAGAGGGCGACGCCTCGCTGCACCAGCGCCTCGAACTGTTCGAGCGCCGCCGTCAGGCCATGGAACGGCAGCTCAGCGAGGACCAGGCCGTGCTTGATTTCATCAACTACAAATGCAATTACTACCGCGCCGCCGTCGAGGCCGGCACGGAAAAGATCCACCGCGGCGGCGAAAAACTGAAAATGCCGCCCTGCGCCTGCGATTCGTCCAAAAACCTTCCATGAAAAATGTCAGCCGGAATCCCGCGAACGATCGGGATTCCGGCTTTTGTCAAGCCGACGAAAGCCCCGCCGCTTCGGCTTCGCTTCAGGCGGGCAGACTCTAAAAGTGCTTGCGCCGTTGCATCGTTTGACTTATATTTATAGAGACCCGCGAATCATGAAACATCTTCGTCTTTCGTTTTTCGTAAAAAATGCTATCATTGAAAATGATTCCATCTGCGTATACAAAATACGTAGATCCGACAGACTCATCAGCTGCCGGAAAAGGCAAAAGGGGGAAAGATCTATGGGGTTTCCTACTTTTTGGGGCGGCGTGCATCCGCCTCAGAACAAGGATCTGACGCGGGACAAGCGGATCGAGCCGTATCTGCCCAAAAGCGATCTGGCGTTTCCGATGTCGCAGCACATCGGCGCGCCGAACGCGCCCGTCGTCGCCAGGGGGGACAAAGTCAAAGTCGGCACGCCGCTGGGCAGCGCCGACGCGTTCGTTTCCGCGCCGGTGCTCTCCAGCGTTTCCGGAACGGTGAAGGACGTAGGGCCGCGCCAGACCGTGCCCGGCACGTTCGACACCTGCGTGGTGGTGGAAAACGACGGCCTCTACGAAAAGGACGAACGCTGGGCGCCGCTGCCCGATTACGAAAACTGCGATCCCAAAGAATATCTCAAGCGTATCCGCGAGGCGGGCATCGTCGGTTTCGGCGGCGCCACGTTCCCGGCGGCCGTCAAGTTCGCGCCGCCGCCTCAGGACAAGATCAAATGGTTCATCGTCAACGGCGCCGAGTGCGAACCGTATCTGAACTGCGACTTCCGCCTGATGATGGAATCGACCGACGAGATCGTCAAGGGCACGGCGCTGCTGCTCCGCCTCTTTCCCGAGGCCGAGGGCGTGATCGCCGTGGAGAACAACAAGCCCGAGGCCATCGCCGCGCTGTCCGGGTCGGTCGCGCGGCTGGGCGTGCAGAACGTGCGCGTGCAGCCGCTCACCGTGAAATATCCGCAGGGCTCCGAAAAAATGCTGATCGAGGCGCTGACGGGGCAGGAGTACGTCGTCACGGCGCTGCCGGCCGACGTGGGCTGCATCATCGCCAACGTGCGCACCGTGCAGCAGTGCTGGCGCGCCATCGCCCTCGGCGAGCCTTCGACGGAGCGCGTCGTCACCGTCACCGGCGACGCGATCGCCGAACCCAAGAACGTGTGCATCCCGCTGGGGACTTCCATTCGCGAGCTCGTGGATTTTTGCGGCGGTTTCAAGGAAGCGCCCGTCAAAGTGTTGGCCGGCGGCCCGATGATGGGCATGTCGATGCGCTCGCTCGACGTGCCCGCCGTCAAGGGGACGTCCGGCGTTCTGGCGCTGACGGCGCGCTCGACGATGCTCAGGCGCGCCACGGCCTGCCTGCACTGCGGCCGCTGCGTCGAAGCCTGCCCGATGGGGCTGGTGCCCAGCGCGCTGGACACGCTGGTGCTGGGCAAGGAATATGATCGTTTCGAAGCGGAAGGCGGCATGAACTGCATCGAGTGCGGCAGCTGCACGTACGTGTGCCCCGCCTGCCGGCCGCTGACGCAGAGCTGCCGCGACGGCAAGAGCTTCGTCATGGCGCAGCGCAAAAAGAGAAAGGCGGCGGGGAAATAATGGATTATAAGCTGGTCGTTTCAAGTTCTCCCCACGCCCACGCCGGTCTGACGACGCCGCAGATCATGGGCTGGGTGCTGGCGGCGCTGGTTCCCGCCGGCGTCATGGGCGTCATCCGCTACGGCGCGCGCGCCGTGGCGGTGATGGCGGTGTGCGTGCTCGCCTGCGTCTTCTTCGAATTCTTGTGGCAAAAATGCACGGGGCGCGCGGTCACGGTGGGCGACGGCTCCGCGGCCGTCACGGGGCTGCTGCTGGCCTATAACCTGCCGCCCACGATCCCCTACTGGATGGCCGTCGGCGGTTCGCTGTTCGCGATCATCGTCGTCAAACAGTTTTACGGCGGCCTCGGCGGCAACATCGTCAACCCGGCGCTGGCCGGCCGCGCCATGATGCTGGCCAGCTGGCCGGTGCCGATGACGACCTGGACGCTGGACGGAGTTTCCGCGGCCACGCCGCTGGCGCTGATGAAATCCGGAAACGTGAGCGCCCTGCCCTCGTACCTCGATCTGTTCCTCGGCAGGACGGGCGGCTGCATCGGCGAAAGCTGTACGCTGGCGCTGCTGATCGGCTTCGCCGTGCTGCTCTGGAAGGATATCGTCAAATGGCAGACGCCTGTGGTCTACGTCGCCGTGGTCGCGGCGCTGTGCACGGTTTTCGGCCGCCCGGCGGCGCCGCTGGCGGAGATTTTGTCCGGCGGGCTGTTCCTCGGCGCCATTTTCATGGCCACCGACTACACCACGTCGCCGATCACGCTCAAGGGGCAGATCGTTTTCGCCGCCGGCTGCGGCCTGCTTACGGCGGTGATCCGCACGTGGGGCGGCTATCCCGAGGGCGTCTCCTACTCGATCCTGATCATGAACCTGCTGGTGCCGCTGATCGACCGCGCCACCAAGCCGCGCGTTTTCGGAGAGGTGAAGAGCCATGCCAAAAATCGTTAAGCTCGGTTCGATCCTCTTCGTCATCACGGCCGTCACGGGGCTGCTCCTCGGCGCCGTGCAGAACGTCACCAGCGGCTCCATCGCCGCCCAACGCGCCCGTCAGAAGAACGATGCGCTGGCCGCGACGCTGCCCGGCGCGAAAAACTTCACGCCCGTGGCGCTCAAAGCCGACGCCGGCATCATCAGCGAGGTTTACGCCGGTTCCGCCGGCGGCGCCACGATCGGCTACAACTTCACGCTCACGCCCAAAGGCTTCGGCGGCCTGATGACGCTGATCTGCGGCATCGACGCCGCCGGACGCGTCATGGACATCGCAATTCTCGAGTCCAGCGAGACGCCTGGGCTCGGCGCCCGGGCTTCCGAACCCGCGTTCGCCGGGCAGTTCCACGGGAAGCTGGCCGACGGCGATCTGCAAGTCACCAAGACGCCGCCCGAGGACGGCAACCAGATCCAGGCAATTTCCGGCGCCACGATCACGTCGCGCGCCGTCGCCGACGCCGTCAACGCCGCGCGCGCTTACTGGAAAAACCATCTGAAAAAAGAGGAGGCAAAGTAAATGAGCAATCCTCTCAAGACGATTGTCAACGGCCTTTTCGCCGAAAACCCGATCTTCGTCCTCGTGCTCGGCATGTGCCCGACCATCGCCGTCACGTCCAGCGCCATGAACGGTCTCAGCATGGGGCTGGCCGCCACGGCCGTGCTGATCGGCTCCAACGTGGCGATCTCGGCGCTGCGGCGCTTCATCCCCGACGAGATCCGCATCCCCTCGTTCATCGTCGTCATCGCCGGATTCGTCACCGCGCTGCAGCTGATCATCGCCGCCTATTTCCCGGCGCTGGACAAGGCGCTGGGCATCTTCATCCCGCTGATCGTCGTCAACTGCATCATCCTCGCGCGCGCCGAAGCGTTCGCCTCCAAAAACGGCGTCTTCGCCTCGGCATGCGACGGTCTGGGCATGGGCCTGGGTTTCACGCTGGCCCTGATCCTCATCGGCGCCATCCGCGAGCTGATCGGCGCCGGTTCGGTCTTCGGAGCGCACGTTTTCGCGCCCGGTTTTTACCAGCCCGCGCTGCTGGCCATCCTCGCTCCCGGCGGTTTCATCACGCTGGGCGTTCTCATGGCCGTCATGCATCAGCTCAAGATCCGCAAGGAACTGAAAAGCCGCGCGCCTCTGACCGAATCCGCTTACGACGGCTGGGCCGAGCTCGGTTCGTGCAGCGGCTGCGCGCTGGCGGGCGCGTGCCACAAGGCGGACTGCGCCGCGAAAAAGGACGGTGAGGCCGAATGAATCTGCTGGGTCTGCTGATCAGCTCCATTTTCGTCAACAACATCGTTTTCATGCGCTTCCTCGGCTGCTGCCCGTTCCTCGGCGTTTCCGGCAAACTGGAGACGGCCAGGGGCATGGGGCTGGCCGTGGTGTTCGTGATCACCTTCTCGTCGGTGATGACCTGGCTGGCGTTCGAATTCCTGCTCGTGCCGCTCGGCCTCGAATATCTCTACACGCTGGCCTTCATTCTCATCATCGCCGCGCTCGTGCAGTTCGTCGAGATCGTCATGAAGAAGATGATGCCGGCGCTGTACAAGTCGCTGGGCATTTTCCTGCCGCTGATCACCACCAACTGCGCCGTGCTCGGCGTGGCCGTGATCAACATGAACGAGAAGTACGACCTGCTCACCGCCGTCGTCAACGCCTTCGGCACCGCCGTCGGCTACATGCTGGCGATCGTGATGATGGCCGGCATCCGCGAGAAGATCGAGCTGAACGCGGACATGCCCCGCTGCATGCGCGGGCTGCCCATCGCGCTCATCACCGCCGGGCTGATGTCCATCGCCTTCATGGGCTTCAGCGGCCTGGTCAAGTAGGTGGCGGCCATGACTGCGATCATCTATCCCGCGTTCGTCATGGGCGGGTTGGGCGTCGTCTTCGGCTGCCTGCTCGCCTTCGCTTCCAAAAAGTTCGCCGTCGCCGTCGATCCGCGCCAGACGCTGATCCGCGCCGCGCTTCCCGGCGCCAACTGCGGCGGCTGCGGCTATCCCGGCTGCGACGGCTACGCCGAAGGCTGCGTCCTCGGCGCCTGCGCGCTGAACAAGTGCGTCGTCGGCGGCGCCCCCGTGGCGGAAAAAATCGCCGAGATCATGGGCGTCACGGCCGACGGCGCCGAGCCCGAAGTCGCCTTCGTGCGCTGTCAGGGATCGTTCGACAAGACCGGCAAAGACTGCGTTTATCTGGGCATCGGCGACTGCCAGAGCGCGTCCGTCGTGCCGGGCCGCGGCCCAACGTCCTGCGCTTTCGCCTGCATGGGTTTCGGCACCTGCGTCAAAGCCTGCAAGTTCGACGCCATCCACGTCATAAACGGCGTCGCCAAAGTCGACCGCGACAAGTGCGTGGGCTGCCAAGCCTGCGTCGAAGCCTGCCCGCGCGGCATCATCGCCATGGTGCCGAAAAAGAAAATGGTCCACGTCGCCTGCAGCAACCCCATGCCCGGCGCTTTCGTGCGCAAAGTCTGCACGGTCGGCTGCATCGGCTGCCAGATGTGCGTGAAAGTCTGCCCCAAGCAGACCATCTCCATGAAGGGAGCGCTCGCCGTCATCGACCCGAGCAACTGCGTCAACTGCGGCCTCTGCGCCGCCAAGTGCCCCGTGCACGCCATCGACAACGCCAAAGCGAAACCCGTCGTCGTTCCTCCGGCGTCGGTGGCGTAATATTCAACCGGACGGCAGCAAAAAAATCGGCGTGCGCAAAGCGTCATGACGTTTTGCGCACGCCGATTTTTTTCGTTCAGCGTCGGTACCCTTCGTACCAGTACGACTGTTCGAGGCCCTTGAAGATGACTTCGCGGTCGTCGATGCGGTCGGTGAGGTTGGGCAAAAGAAGGCAGCGCAGTTCCAAATCGTTGACGGGGCTGCGTTCCATGGCCTGAAGATAGCGGGCTTTGTCGACGTTCTGCCAGTCGACGACGCGGCGCAGTTTTTTCCTGAGCATCAGGTCGAGCCAGATGCGCATGGCGCGCCCGTTGCCCTCCATAAACGGGTGAGCGACGTTCATCTCCACGTACTTGGCGATAATCTCCTCAAAAGAGTTTTCGGGCATTTTTTCAATGGCGCGCAGCGCTTCTTCCAAATAAAGACAGTTGGCGAAGCGGAAATTGCCCTTGGAGATGTTGAGCGTGCGGATCTGCCCGGCGAAATCGTACAGCCCGCCGAACAGGGCCTCGTGGATCCGCCGCAGCCCCGCCACGGTGCCGACCTCGATCGTGTCGATGCCGCCGCTTTCGTAGAGCTGTCGCGCGTTGCGCAGGCTTTTTTCGTCAACGTCGTTCATCCTTGAATCCCCTCTTTCTTCCGGCGTCTCGCGCTCTCATGACGGCATCGATCATACCACAGCGGCCAAGAACGCGGCAATCGCCGCCGCCAGTTCTTCGGGACAGTCGTACATGACGGCGTGTCCGGCATGAAAGAGGCGGAAGGTCGCGCGCGGCAGGGCGGCGGCGATCTTTTCGACTTCTTCCGGCGGGAACAGGAGATCGTTCTCCCCGGCGCAGACCAGCGCCGGCTGTTTGATTCGCGGCAGGTCGGGGCTCAGCGGAGGCGCGGCTTTCAGCGCCTCGCGCTGGGCGTTCCACAGGGGCGCGTTGCCCGTCGCCCGGCGCGCCGCCGTCAGGCGCAGAAAGTTCTCCGCCGCCGCGGGGCGCTCGCGCAGGGATCGCGGCATGACGGCCTGCATCAGCAGCTCGTGCCAGCGCGGCCACGGCGCTTCGAGCAGTTCGCGCAACGCGGAGCGCCGACGCGCCGACGCCGATTGGTCGGCGCAGGCGGCGCACAGCACGAGCGAGGCGACAAGATCAGGACGTTCCAGCGCCAGACGCAGCGCCACATCGGCGCCCATCGACCAGCCCAGCACGGCGCAGGGCGCGCCGCGCCGTTCGATCTGCGCCGCGGCCGCGGCGACGGCGCGGGCGAATGAATAATCCCGCGGCGGCTCGTAAAGCAGCGGCCGCACTCCGGCCCGCCGCAGGGCGGCGAGGAACGGCTCGCCCCAGCAGTCCGCGCCGCCGGCCAGTCCCGGCAGCAAAAGCAGCGGGACGCTCGGCGTCATCTTACCCCTCGACGATTCTCAGGCAGGCGTCGCGGAAGCACTCACACAGCGTGGGATGCGCGTGGATTGAATAGGCCACGTCGCGCGCGGTCAGTCCCCTGGACACGGCCAGGGCCGCTTCGCCCAGCAGAGAGGCCGCTTCCGGCCCCATGATGTGCACGCCCAGCAGCACGCCGTCGGCCTTGCGCGCGACGACCTTGACGAAGCCGTCGCCCTCGCCCATGGCCAGTGCCATGCCGTTGGCGGCGAAATAGGCGCGCGAAGTCGCGTAGTCGATGCCGCGGGATTGGGCTTCCTCTTCGGTGAGGCCGACGGTGCCAACTTCCGGTTCGATGAACACGCAGGCGGGCAGGGCGTCGAGGTTGACGGCGTACTCGCCGCCGGTCATGTTGCTGACGGCCGCCAGCGCCTGATATTCGGCCAGGTGCGCCAGCATCGCGCCGCCGGTGCAGTCGCCAATGGCCCAGACGCCGTCGATGGAGGTGCGCATCTGCGCGTCCACGGCGAGGCAGCCCTTTTCGATCTTCATGGCGCTGTTCTCCAGCCCGTATCCTTCGAGGATCGGCGTCATGCTGGAGCCGACGATGAGCCGGTCGCAGCGCTCTTCGAACGGTTCGTCCTTCGACGTGCCGCGCAGGATCAGGCCGTCGCCGTCGGCTGCGGCTTCGGTGAGGCGCACGTAATCTTTGACGACGGTCTTGCGGCGCTTGACGGCCAGCGCGACTTTTTTCTTGACGTCGCCGTCGAGGCGGCGCAGGATCTGGTCGGAGTGCTTGAGCAGGATCACTTTTTTCCCCAGCCCCTGCAGGATCATGCCCATTTCCAGCGCGATCACGCCCGCGCCGAGCACGGCCACGGTCCGCACGGAAGCGTTACGCTCGGGGTCCCAGAGCTGCGGGTCGGTGATGGCCCAGTCGCCGGTGAGCACTTGGGGCAGGTTGTTGCCGGCGAACTCGGGGCGCACGGAGCGCGCGCCGACGGCGACCAGCAGGCGTTTGCCTTCGATCTGTTCCTCAGAACCGTCGTCATGAGTAACGGTCATTTTTTTGGTTCCTTCCCACTGGGCGACGACGCCGGTCCCGCGCAGGACTTTGACGCCGGCCATCTTCATCAATTGGGCGTTGCCCTTGCGCAGCGTGTCGATCACGCCCTCGAGGCGCGTCCACAGCCCTTCGCGCGGCCCCTTGCCGCCGATCACGTGGGAATACAGGGCCTTGGTGGGGATGCAGCCGCGGTTCAGGCAGGTGCCGCCGAGATGGGCTTTTTCCACCAGCGCGACCTGCATGCCGTGGCGGGCCGCCAGCTCCGCGGCGCGCGTGCCGCCGGGGCCGCCGCCGAGGACGATCAGATCATACATGTGTCTTCCTCCTGTCATATCGCAAAAAACGCGAAACGAAGCGCCGCGGGGAGCCGCCTCTGGCGAAAAATCCCCCGCGGCGCAATCGCTTCGCGTTTTATCGTTTGATCCCGGTATTATACTAATTCTTGATAGAAAGTATTAACATAGTTTTCTAGGCGCTGCAAGGGAGTTCAGTCGCTCAGGACTACCTCGACTGCTACGCAGTCTGCGCAGCTCGCTTTGTGAATCTCCCTCGCAGCGCCTCGTGTTCGGCTTTTTGATCAAGAAATAGTATTAAAACTGCCAGCGCAGAATGGGATGACGCGCCGCTTCGGTTTCGTCGGGACGCGCGATCACGGTGCTGTGCGGCTTGGCGTGGAATTCTTCCGCGCCCTTGGCCTTGGCCTCTTCGACGATCTTTTGCAGAGCGTCGACAAAGCCGTCGAGCGTCTCTTTGGACTCGGTTTCCGTCGGCTCGATCATCAGCGCTTCGTGGACGATGAGCGGGAAGTACGTCGTGGGCGGATGGTAGCCGGCGTCGATCAGCGCCTTGGCCACGTCCATGGTGGACACGCCGGTCTCGTGCTTCAGTTCGCTGCCGTCGGCCACGAACTCGTGCTTGCAGAAACCGTTCACGGCCAGCGGATAGAACTTCTTGATCTTCGCGGCCAGATAGTTGGCGTTCAGCACGGCGATGTCGGAAACTTCCTTCAGCCCGGCCGCGCCGAGGTTGCGGATGTACGCGTAGGCGCGCACCAGCACGCCGAAGTTGCCGTAGAAGCCGCGCACGCTGCCGATGCTCTTGGGGTGCTCGGCCTTCGTCTCCAGCGTGTAAGCGCCGTCCTTGCGGACCACGATGGGCGTGGGCAGATAGGGCAGCAGCTTTTCGTTGACGCCGACCGCGCCCGCGCCGGGGCCGCCGCCGCCGTGCGGCGTGCTGAAGGTCTTGTGCAGGTTGAGGTGCAGCACGTCGAAGCCCATGTCGCCGGGACGCACCTGGCCGACGATGGCGTTGGCGTTGGCGCCGTCGTAGTAGCACAGGCCGCCGGCCTTGTGGATCATATCGGTCAGCTCGAGGATGTTCTTCTCGAAGATGCCCAGCGTGTTGGGATTGGTCAGCATCAGTCCGGCCACGGTGTCGTCCATCAGCTTGGCCAGCTCGTTCAGGTCGACCATGCCGTCCTTGTCGGAAGGCACAGCCACGGGCTCGAAGCCGGTGACGGTGGCCGAAGCCGGGTTGGTGCCGTGGGCGGAATCGGGGACGATGATCTTGGTGCGTTTGAGGTCGCCGCGGTCTTCGTGGTACTTCTTGATCAGCATCAGGCCGGTCTGTTCGCCGTGAGCGCCGGCGGCCGGCTGCAGCGTGACGGCCGCCATGCCGGTGATCTCCGCCAGCATCGCGGACAGGTCGTGGATCAGGCCGAGAGCGCCCTGCACGGTGCCTTCCGGCTGCAGCGGATGGATGCGGGCGAAGCCGGGCAGACGGGCGGCCGCTTCGTTGATCTTGGGATTGTACTTCATGGTGCAGGAACCAAGCGGATAAAATCCTTCGTCGACAGAGAAGTTCAGGTGGGACAGGCGCGTGAAGTGACGCACCACGTCCACTTCCGCCATCTCCGGCAGACGGGCCGCCTGGGCGCGGGCCATGCCGCCGAGGGCGTCCTGCGCCCCCACGGCGGGGACGTCGAGCTTGGGCAGCGAATAACCGACGCGGCCGGGACGGCTGGCTTCGAACAGGGATTCAACAGAGCGGAGCATTAGCGGTCACCTCCTGCGGCGATCGACACAAGGCGGTCGATTTCTTCCTTCGTGCGCTGTTCGGTCACAGCCAGCAGCCAGGCGTTGCCGAGCTCGGGATGACTCTTGGAGAGGTCGAGGCCGCCGAGGATGCCGGCTTCGAGCAGCCGGGCGTTGAGGCTGGCGACGGGTTCGTCGCAGATCAGCGCGACTTCGCGGAACGCGGGAACGCCGGCGAAAGCAGGGCGGAACTTGCCGGTTTTCACCAGAGCGTCCACGGCGTAGGCCGTCTTCGCGAGGATCTGCTCGTCCACTTCGCGCAGTCCCTGCGGCCCCATCAGGCTGAGATAGACCGAGGCGGCGACGATGCACAGGTTCTGGTTGGAGCAGATGTTCGACGTGGCTTTTTCGCGGCGGATGTGCTGCTCGCGGGCCTGCAGGGTGAGCACGTAGCAGTCGCGCCCCTGGATGTCCTTGGTCCGGCCGACGATGCGGCCGGGCATCTTGCGCATCAGTTTCTTCGTGGCGGCCATGAAGCCGAAAGCGGGGCCGCCGAAGCTGACGCTGTTGCCGACGCTCTGTCCGTCGCCGACGACGATGTCCGCGCCCAGTTCGCCGGGGGCCTTGATGCAGCCCAGCGCCAGCAGGTCGGTGGAGACGATCAGCAGGGCCTTGGCGGCGTGCAGCTCGTCGGCCAGGCCGGTCAGATCCTCGACCACGCCGAAGAAGCTGGGCGTTTGCAGCAGCAGCGCCGCTACGTCGCCCTTGGCCAGCTCGGCGCTCAGCGCCGCGCGATCGAGCCGCCCGTTCTTGCAGGGCAGGACGGTCAGTTCGTAGCCGCGGCTCCAGCAGTAGGTGCCAAGCACGCGGACCGTCTCGGGATTGACGCTGCAGGCGACGAGAAGGCGCTCGCGGCGCGTTTCCGCGGCCGCGATCACCATGGCTTCGGCGGCGGCGGTGGCGCCGTCGTACATCGAAGCGTTGGAGACTTCCATGCCGGTCAGCTCGCAGACCATGGTCTGATACTCGAAGATGGCCTGTAGCGTGCCCTGCGCCGCTTCCGGCTGATAGGGCGTGTAGCTGGTGGTGAACTCGCCGCGCGAAACGATCGTGTCGACGGCGGCAGGAATGAAATGGTCGTAGGAGCCGGCGCCCAGGAAGCAGGTCAGCTCGTCGAGGTTTCGGTTCTTTCCCGACAGCGCGCGCAGATGGCGCGCCAATTCGGGCTCGGAAAGCGCCTCGGGCAGGTCGAGCGCCTTGGCCAGGCGGACCTGAGCGGGAATGTCCGAGAACAGCTCGTCGATCGACGCGACGCCGATGGCGTCGAGCATCGCGCGGCGATCAGCCTCGGTGTTGGGGATATATTGGCTCATAAAGTTGAACACCTCCATTGATCGGCTCAAAAATCACGGTCTTTCAGGGGAAAAATTTCGTCCGGAAAGCAACGGTCACGCCTCCAGACGAAATTTTCAGCGTCGAAAACTAGGCCTCGGCCTCTTCCTTCTCCACCAGCGCCTGATAGGCGGCGGCGTCGAGCAGGTCGTCCAGCTCTTTCAGATCGGCGGGCTTCAGTTTGACCATCCAGCTGCCGTACGGATCGGCGTTGACCTTTTCGGGAGCGTCCTCAAGATCGCTGTTCACTTCAACCACCGTGCCGGACACGGGAGCGAACACGTCGTTGGCGCCCTTGACGGACTCGGCGATCACGGCGGCTTCGTGCGCCTTCACCTCGCGGTCGACGTCGGGCAGTTCGATGTAAACGAGGTCGCCCATGGCGTGCTGCGCGTGGTCGGTGATGCCCATCAGGCCGAAGCCGTCGGCGTCGATCTTGATCCACTCGTGGTCCTTGGTGTACTTCAGCTCAGGCAGAACTTTGGTCGTCATTGTCAGTATCCTCCTTGAAATTTTAGAGATTTCCGCAAAATTTTTTCAGCGCCGAAAACTACTTCTTGTAGCTCTTCTTGTAGAAGGGCTTCTTCACCACTTCGGCCTTCTTGGCCTTGCCGCGGATCATGATCCACAGGTTCTCGCCCACGGCCGGCGCGGGCACGTTCACAAGGCAGTTGGCGAGGTTGGCGTCCAGCGAGGGGCCGTAGCCGCCCGTGGTGACCACGCCGATGATGTTGCCGTCCTTGTCGGCCACTTCCATCTCGTGGCGCGGCACGCCCTTGTCGATCAGCTTCGCGGCCACGATCTTGCGCTTCAGGCCGTCGGCCTTCTGCTGCTTGAGCACCGGCTGGCCGATGAAGCCGCCGGCCTTGTCGAGCTTCACGAAGAAGCCGAATCCCGCCTCGAGCGGTCCGAGCGTGTCGGTGAATTCCTGCCCGCACAGCGGCAGCCCGGCCTCGAAGCGCAGGCTGTCGCGCGCGCCCAGGCCGATCGGCATCAGGCCGAGATCCTTGCCGGCCTCCATGACGATATTCCACAGCTCGGCGCCCTTGCTCCAGTCCACGTAGATCTCGAAACCGTCTTCGCCGGTGTAGCCCGTGCGGCTGACGATGGCCTTGATGCCCTTAACGTCGACGGGATCCTTGAAGTGGAAGAACTCCAGCGTCGCGGGATCGAAATCGACGATCTTCCTGAGAATCGCTTCGGCGTTGGGACCCTGCAGAGCCACTTCCGCCGTCTGCATGGAGATGTTCTCGATCTTCACGCCGTCGGTCAGGTGGTCGTTGAACCAGGCCCAGTCCTTCTCCACGTTCGCCGCGTTGATGACGAGCAGGTAACGCTCTTTGTTGTAGCGGTAGACCAGCAGATCGTCGACGACGCCGCCCGTGGGGGTGCACATGATGTTGTACTGCACCTGGCCGTCGTGCATCTCCGCCACGTCGTTGGTGACGAGGCTGGAGATCCAGGCCTCGGCCTTGGGGCCGACCACCGTCACTTCGCCCATGTGGGAGACGTCGAAAAGACCGGCCTTGGCGCGCACGTTCAGGTGCTCGGTCTTGATGCCCGTCGCCTCGTACTGCACAGGCAGCTCCCAGCCGCCGAAATCGACCATACGGCCGCCCGCGGCAACGTGGCACTCGTACATCGGGGTTCTCTTCATCTTTTGACCTCCTGTTTTCTCAAAAGGCGCCGCCCGAGCGACGCCGCCACCGTCTGACATCCACAAGGATGCCGACTTTCACAAAAGCCGCGTCCGTCCACAGGTGCGGACGTGAATACGCCGAAATCCGCGCCGCTACGCCTGCAACGCCGGACGTTCGCGGAACCACGCGGCCAGATCGCCCATTTCCGCCTGTTGCGGGAATTCGTGTTCCAGCGCTTCCGCCAGCGCGTCCCAGTCGAAAGCCTGTCCGTCCAGGCAGCGTTCCGCCGCCTGGATCAGTTCACCGTCCATGGCGTCGGAAAAGACGCGCAGATCCTTCACCGCGGCGTCCTCAATGTCGAAGCACAGCTGCACCCCGCCCCAGGCGAAGCGCCGGCGCAGCGTACCCTCGCACTGCGGCGAGCGCCCCAGCAGCCATTCGCGGCTGCCGTACCGGGCGAACAGCTCGCGGTACAGATCGTCGTCCGGCAGCGAGCCCTCGCGCGTTACGCAGCCGCCGCCGTATTCCGCCAGAAAAGCCTCTTCCAGCGGCGCGTACATCTTCTCCACCGTCAGCGACGGCGCCGCTTCCCTCAGGTTGACGACGCGCGACGCCACCGATTTGACGCCCTTGTTCTTGAGTTTTTCGGGATCGACGTTGAGATAGCGCGGCAACACCGACATGTCGGAATCGACCAGCAGCGTGCCGTGGTGCAGCCCGACGCGCCTCGTCAGCTGGTAGGCGTTGCCGGAAAACTTGCGCCCGTCCACAGTCAGGTCGTTGCGCCCGGTGAACTCCGCGTTCACGCCCAGCGCCCGCAGCGCCGCCAGGATCACGTTGAGCTGCCGCGTCATGTCGTAATGCCCGCGCGGCATGACGAAAGAAAAATTCAGGTTGCCCAGGTCATGATAGACCGCGCCGCCGCCCGTCGAACGGCGGGCCAGCGTCACGCCTTCCTTTTCCATCAGCTCGATGCGGCACTCGGCCCAGGCGTTTTGGTTCCGCCCGATCACCACGGTGTGGGCGTTCTGCCAGAGATAGAAGATCGCTTCGTCGTCCGCGCAGTTTTTCGTCAGATATTCTTCCCAGGCGAGATTTCTCCATGGATTGCACACCGGCGAACGAACCAGGCGGGCCCTGACAATATCCATGAAATTCTCCTCTCGTGTGCGTGATTTCTCAATCAATACATCACTCCGACGCAAGTTTCTTCAATCGCCACAAAATAATATTCTTGCTTGAGACAATATAATCATAAATTACCCGTTCGTTTTTTTCAAGCAAGAACTGCGCGAAGCATAGTAATCAAACTAGAAATAATCTGCGCTGACAAGTCCGAATATTCGCACTCACTCTTTTTTTTAAAGCGCTGAAAGCGAGAAATCGTGTTATTGTTCGATTTGTAAATTAGACTAATATAACGCGCGCTATTGACGCAAAGAGAGATTTTCTCGCGGCGCCGCTCGAAGACAGTTTTCTTTGAACAACAATTTGCCCGCGTCGTTTCAAGAGAGCCGACGCGGGCAAATTATTTTGGGCATATATACATCAAACCGTTGCCATAACTTCGTTCTTTGTGAAATGTTTTACGTGGAACATTTTCATAAAATCAGGGAAAGGGCCAGCATGGCCGAGCCGTACGCGGCGATGCAAACGTAGGTGCGACGGTCGGCCGCCGTGTAACGCAGCGGGTAAAGCCGCGTCATCGCCCGCTCTTCGCAGTAGCCCCGGGCGTCCATCGCTTCGGCAAGATCCGCGGCGTTCGCGGCATGATGTTCCACGTGGAACATCGCAAACAAGTCGCCTGCCCCCCGGTCCCGCCGTTTTCTCTTCGAACGGCGCGCGTTCGCTCCCTGAAAATCCGCCCCAGCCCGGACAGTTTTTTGATTGACAATTACGCATAAAATAACTAAACTCATGACAATGCGATCGTCTTACAAACAATCCCGCAAAAAAAATGACAATTTCAGAGAGGCCGGAATGGAATCCAAAGTCACCTTATCGAAAAAAGTCGAAACTTATCTGAGGAACAAGATCCTCAACGGCGAACTGCAGCCCAACGACAAGATCGCGGAACTGGACGTGGCCGGGAAAATGGGCGTAAGCCGCGGCCCCGTGCGCGAAGCCCTGAAGACGCTGACGTTCGAAGGGCTTGTGGAGTATCAGACCAACAAGGGGTGCTCGGTCACGACCCTTTCGCCCAAAGACGCTTACGAAGTTTTCTTCATGAGGGGCAGCCTGGAAAAGATCGCCTTGGAACGGTGCGGCGGAAGGTGCAGCGACGAGGCCGTCCTGAAAATGGAAATCGCTCTTGGGCAGATGAAAAGGGCCTGCGAGGACGATTCGCTGACGGCGATCATCGCCGCCGACGAGATGTTCCACCGCCAGATCGTGGATATGGGGCGGATGTCGCGCCTGACGAAAATGTGGCAGATGCTCAGCCCTCTCAACGGCGCGATGTTTTTGACCGTCAAGAATTCGCGCAAGCTGGGGGCGGACGTTTTCGACGCGCCGTCGGCCAACAAGTACGCCGTCAGCCACAAGAACAATTACGAAGCCCACAAGGTCATCCTGGAGGTTCTCAAAAAAGGCGATCTGAAAGATTCCTGCCTCTGCCTCGACGCTCACTACATTATCATGGGAGAGAAAATATACCGCGTAAATCTGGAGGAAGAGGTCAGAAAGCTGTCTTCGTGCAGCTATTCAGCGCCTCTGCCATAGCCTTCATCTCCGCCGCGGAGAAACGCTGGTCGCAGGGCAGGCTCAGCACGTGTTCGTAAATGTAGCGGGTATCGTCCTGACCGTCCAGATCGATAAAAGGCCCCTGAGGCCAATAGACCGAAGTTTTGACGTCCAGCGCCTGCAGAGCGGCCTGGACTTTTTCCCTTTCGCCGACGAAAACCGTGAAATGACTTGGAACGCTTGCGGCGTCGAGAACGGGGAAAACGATCCTGAGGTTTTCGTTTTCCCTGACGTTTTCCAGAAGACTCCGGTAGTTCTCGCGGCGCTTCCTGCGGATCGCCGGGAAATCGGCGTGTTTCATCAGATAGACCGACTTCCCGTCGCTGCCGAAATCGTCGAAGATCCGCCGCAGCAGCATTTCCCCTTTCCAGAAGAGCTCCATGTCGTCCCGTTCTATGGCGTCGTATCTCAGCTTCAGATGTTCCCGGTGCGGCGGCATCGGTGCGCGGGCGAACCGCCCCCGCCTCTTGAGCGCGAAGCCGCCGCAGGCGACGCCCATCCACTTGCGCAAACTTCCGGCCGCGTAGTCGCAGTTCTCGTCAAGACCGTCCGCGGACAAAACCGAATGCGTCATGTCTTCCATGACGGTAAGGCCTCGCGCTTTGCACTTTCTCACAAAATCCCTGTCGAAGGTGGAAAATCCGTAATAACCGCAAACGGAAACGAGGCTGACGCGATCCAGCGCGTCTTCGGAAAATACGGGACGCATGTTCCGGTCAAGCGGATAAAATTTCAGCGCGAAGCCCGCTTTTACAAAGGGAGCTACGACGGTCTCGCAGGTGTACAGGGGAAGGTACGCCACCCGCTTTTTATCGTACCGCGCGATGTCCAGCAGGCAATGATAGATCCCGCAGCGGCCGGACAAAAGATATTCAAGGTCCCCTCCGGGGCACAGGCTTTCGAGAAGTCCGTTCTCTTGTTCAACGGTCGTTTCCAAAGGGAACAAGCCGTTCGTTCGCTTCATGTTCGACACTTCCTTCGTCAGCGAATTTTACGCGCGCCGCGGCGTGTTTTCGAACCGGCGCGATTCTTTTTACGCTTTGAGTTTTCTGAACTCCTCGGCCAAGTCCGCAATGTAATCGGCGCAGGCCGCCAGCATTTTCTTTCCCCATTCTTCCGTGGCCGTGCCGGGATGATCGGGGCCGATCCAGCCGCTGTCGGTGATCTTGCTGATCTGGCGGGGCACGTTGAAGCTCACTCCCTTGTAGCTGACGCTGTAAAATCCGGTCGCTTTGATCGCGTCGGAGATGTCGTTGAGTTTCAGCGCCGGGCCGATCTCGTTTCGGTCGACCAGGGCGGGGTCGATGCCCAAAATCGCGGCCGTCTCTTCGCCGCCGCCGTGACCGCCCTTCCAGGCGGGATCCATGTCCCACGCCATCAGCCACCAGTTCAGCACCGCCGTGAGGCAGCCTTTCTTGTCCATGTCCAGGGCGGCTCTTTCGATGGGCTTCATGTTGCCGCCGTGGCCGTTCAGGATCAGGAACTTTCCGGCGCCGTGGCGGCGCAGGCTCTCCATAACGCAGAGAAGGTACCTGTAAAGGACGTCGTTGTCGATGTCTACCGTCCCGGGGTACTCGTTCAGGGACTGCGTGGCACCGTAGGGAATGGTCGGCGCGATGAGCACGTCCGTCTTTTCTTCGATCATGGCAAGGAGTTTGTCGGGGATCAGCGTATCCGTCCCCAGCGGCATGTGCCGGCCGTGGCTTTCGATGCTGCCGATGCCGATAATGACCGTGCCGTCCTCTTTCAAATAGCGCTCGGCCCTGGGCCATGTGATGTTTTCCAGTCTCATGATGATTTCCTCTATTCTCGGTTATTGTCACGTCCGCACGCCGCGGAAGGCTCCCTTCTGCCAAAGGGGCGCCTTCCGTTTTTTTGTGGAGATCCGCCGGACCGTTTCGCCGACTTCTCAACAAAATCCTATTTTTCCGGAAGGGGAAGCTTTTTGAACTCCTCCATGAAATCGACGATGTAATCGGCGCAGGTTTGAAGCATCTCGCGCCCCCATTCCTCTGTCGCCGTCGCGGGATGGTCGGGGCCGATCCAGCCGCCGGTCGAGGTCACATGATCGACGGGCCTGAGGATCTCGATATTGACGCCTTTATACTTGACGGACCGGAAGCCCGTCGTCTCGAACCGATCGGAAAGATGAATGTATTCCAGCGGGCCGCCGATCTCGCTGCGATCTACAAGATCAGGATTCACGCCCATCACGCCGGCCGTCTCTTCGCCGCCGCCATGGCCGCCTTTCCAGGCGGGATTCATGTCCCATGCCATCAGCCACCAGTTGAGCAACGCCACGAGGCAGCCTCTCTTCTCGAAGTCGAAGCCGACGTTTTCGATGGGTTTGATGTTGCCGCCGTGTCCGTTCAGGATCACGAACCGTCTCGCTCCGTGACGGTAAAAATTGTCCATCACCGCCGCCAGCAAACCGCACAGCAGTTCGTCGCCAATGTCGATGGTGCCGGGATAGCAGGCCAGAGATTTCGTCGAGCCGTAGGGAATGGTCGGCGCGATCAGCACGCCGCTTTTTTCCTCGATCAGTTCCAGGATCCGATTGGGAATGATCGTGTCCGTGCCGAGGGGCAGATGCCGGCCGTGGCACTCGCAGCTTCCCACGGCGATGAGGACGGTGTCGTTCTCTTTGAAGTATTTTTCCGCCCGGGGCCAGGCGATATGTTCCAATCTCATGCAGACGCTTCCTTTCTCCAAAATTGCGTCCCGTCTCCCCGCTCTTCCGCCGGAGACGGGACGTATTCGTAATATGCAAAACCACGCGCGCAGCGTGCAACGGAACACCCCTCAGGCCCGTCAAAACACGCTGCGCCCGGTTATCGCCCGATCTTATCGAGCAACTCTTACGGCGCTGAGATCGTGATAACCGACCGGGTCGATCACGAAGCCTTCGATGCCTTTGTGCGCGCCGACGTTGATGGTGGAGTAGTAAAGCGGCGCGTTGTTGTTGATCTTTTTCAGCAGCAGCGCGAGGTCTTTGTAAATAGTCTTTCTCTGCTCAGGATCGGAAATGCTTCTGCCGCTTTCGACCAGCTTGTCCACCTCGGGATCGTGGACGAACGAGCGGTTGCCGGAAGCGCCCTGTTTGCTGGAATGTTCAAGCGAGTAATAGGTGTAATCGGCGTCGCGGGTAGAAGTCGTCCAGCCGAAGAAGCCCATGTCGTGTTCCCCGGCCGTGGTCTTCTGAATGAACGAACCGAACTCCATGACCTCGACGGAGCAGTCGATGCCGATATCCAAAAGCATGGCCTGGACTGCCTGGCAGATCTCGATTCTGGACTGATTGTCGTTGACCCAAAGATTGGTTTTGAAGCCTTTTTCATATCCCGCGTCCTTGAGGAGCGCCTTGGCCTTTTCCGGATTGTATTCATAGACGCCCGAAGGGTAATATCCGAAGACCGACGGCGCGATGATGGCGTCGGCGGCCTGTCCGTTGCCGGACATGATCGTGTCGACGATGAGCTGACGGTCGATGGCATAATTAATGGCTTCTCTCACCCGCGGGTCGTCAAAAGGCTTCTTGTTCATGTTCATCGAGATGTACCAGCAGGAAAGGCTGGGGGCCTCCAAAATGACAAGGTCTTTGTTGTCGCGTCCTCTCTTGACGTCGTTCACGCCGAGGTCGTAGGAGATGTCAAGATCGCCGGTCTCGAGCGCGATCAAGCGCTGAGACGTCTCGGGAACGACTTTCATGACAAGGTGAGGCGTCGCCGGCTTGCCGTCCATGTAATCATCGAAGGCGTCGAGCTTGACCGTGTCGCCGGGCTTCCACTCGACGAACTTGTACGGGCCGGAACCGATGGGACGCAGTTTGAAAGCTTCTTCGTCCTTCTCCACGACATCCTTGCAGACGATCGCGGCGAAAGGGACGGCAAGGTTCCGCAGGGCGGGAGCGTACGGAGCGCGCAGGACCACTTGCACCGTAAAGTCGTCCTTCACGTTCACTTCCTTGATGAAGTCGACGATGTAAGAGACGGAAGCGGAAGCGATGGCGCGGTCGAGCGAGAACTTGACGTCAGCGGCCGTCAGTTCGCTTCCGTTGTGGAACTTGATCCCTTTCCTGATGTGGAAGACGTAGGTCGTATCGTCAAGCTGTTCCCAGCTTTCCGCGATCTGCGGCTTCACTTCGCCGGTCGCCGGATCGACGGCCGTCAGCGTATCGAAAATCTGACAGGTGACCGTGACCGCAGGCGTTTCCTTGCCCTGGTGCGGGTCGAAGGACGTCACGTCGGCGCCTTGTCCCCAAACGATCGTATCCTTGTGCTCCGCTCCGTCCGCCGCTGCGCCGGCGCAGAACACCGAAGCCGTGGCCAATACCGCTCCAAGAGCGATAACCAAAAGTTTCCCGCTGAAGTTCTTCATTCTTTTCGTCCCCTTTCATTTTTAAGCCGGGCCTTATGGCTGACGGCTTTATTAAAAGCCGGTACGGCCTTTAACCTGAATGAAAATGTTACTCAACTTTAACGCAGCTAACGAAATGATTCGCTTCGACTTCCGCCAGCGTCAGATCTCCAGACGTACAGGCGGCTTCGGCATACGGACAGCGTTTGGCGAAGCGGCAGCCCTTCGGCGGATTGACAGGCGAAGAAATCTCTCCCGATAAGGCAATCCTTTGCATGGGCAGATTGGGATCGGCGACGGGGATCGCCGAAAGCAGCGCTTTCGTATAAGGATGCAGCGGATTTTTGAAAAGCAGATCGGAAGGCGCTTTCTCCACCATCTGCCCCAGATACATGACGATAATGTCGTCGGAAAAAAACTTGACCACGGAAAGATCGTGGGTGATGAACAGGTACGTCAGCCCCAGACGGTCCTGCAAATCCTGCATGAGATTCAAAATCTGAGCCTGGATGGAAACGTCCAGCGCGGACACCGGCTCGTCGCAGACGATGAACTTGGGACTCAGCGCCAGCGCCCGGGCGATGCCGATCCGCTGCCGCCGGCCGCCGTCCAGCTCGTGAGGATAGGTGTTAACCAGTCGGGGAGCCAGGCCGACGAGATCCATAAACTCGGCGACTTTTTTGCGAAGGCCCTTTTTGTCCCTGCGGCTGTAGACATTCTGCACAACCAGCGGTGCGGCGATCGCCTCCGCGACGGTCATGCGGGGATTCAGGGACGCGAAGGGATCCTGAAAGATGATCTGCATGTCTTTTCTGAGAGCTTTCAGCCGCTTTTTGTCGTAGGAAAGGATGTCCTGCCCCTCGAACCACACCTTGCCCGACGTCGGCTCGTGAAGCCTCAGAATCGCCCTCCCCATCGTCGACTTGCCGCAGCCGGATTCGCCGACCACGCCCAGCGTCCTGCCCCGGTCGAGAGAGAACGTGATGTCGTCCACCGCATGGAGCGTTCCCGCAGGTGTGTCAAAATATTTTTTGAGATGTTCGACCCGCAAAATCTCATTCGTCTCCGCCAAGCCCCGTCCCTCCCTTCCCGTAATATTCGAAGCAGCGGACTTTATGCCCCGGCCCGCACTCGACCAGCTTGGGAAGTTCGCTACGGCACCTTTCAGCGGCGCGGGGACACCTTTCGTAAAACTTGCAGCCGCCGGGAAGCCTCGTGGGATCCGGCATCATGCCGTCGATCGCGCGGAGCCGCCTTTCCGTCGAAGAGAGCGAAGGGACCGAACCAAAAAGCCCGTTCGTATACGGATGAAGCTTCTCACGGTACACGTCCTTTATATTTCCCACTTCAACGATCTCGCCAGCGTAGACGATGGCAACCTCGTCGCAGTTCTGAGCCACCACGCCCAGATCGTGGGTAATGAGCAGCATCGAAGTGTTGTCCCGCCTTTTGAGTTGATTGATCATGTCGAGAATCTGTGCCTGAATCGTGACGTCAAGCGCCGTTGTCGGCTCGTCGGCGATCAGCAGCTTCGGCCGGCACGCCAGCGCGATGGCGATAACCACGCGCTGCTTCATGCCGCCGGAGAACTGGTGCGGATAGTCGCTGTACCGCCCTTTGGCGATGCCGACCATCTCCAGCATCTCTTCGGCCTTTTTCTTCGCCTCTTCGCGCGCCATCTCGCGATGGTGCGTTTCGATCACTTCGAGAATTTGGTCGCCGACCGTCAAAACAGGATTGAGCGATGTCATCGGATCCTGAAAGATCATCGAAATGTCTCTGCCTCGAACCTTCATCATTTCCTCTTCGGAAAGAGCAAGAAGATCCCTTCCTTCGAACAGAATCTCGCCGTCGATGATTTTTCCGGGCGGATCGGGAATCAGACGCAGAATTCCCCGCGCCAGCGTGCTTTTCCCCGCTCCCGTTTCGCCGACCAGCCCCAGCGTTTTCCCCTCTTCGATCGTGATGGAAGCTCCGTTCAACGCTCGCACGACGCCTTCGTCCGTTGAATAATGAATGTGCAAATTTTTCACTTCCAGCAAACTGCCCGGCATGTCTTCCCCGCCTTTCCTCAAAAGCTTCTTCTAGTTTTTCAGTCTGGGGTCAAGCGCGTCGCGCAGCCCGTCGCCCATAAGGTTGAGGGCGAGGATCGTCAGCATGATGCCCATTCCGGGAATGATCGTAATGTGCCACGCGTCCCTGATGTACGTCCTCGCGTTGGAAAGCATCGCCCCCCATTCCGGCGTGGGCGGCTGGATCCCCAGACCGAGGAAGGAAAGCCCGGCGATAGACAGAATCGCCCCGGCGATTCCCAACGTCACCTGAACGATCGTCGGCGCCAGAGAATTGGGCACGATGTACTGAAAGATGATCGTGAAGTCGTTGCAGCCGATGCTTCGCGCCGCCTCGATGAACTCCTGTTCCTTCACCATCAGCACGGAAGCCCGCACCGTTCTCGCGAAAACGGGGACGTAAGCCACGCCGATGGCGATCAGAACGTTCGTGAGACTGGTCCCCAGCGCGGCCACGATGGCGATGGCCAGCAGCATCGAAGGAATCGCCAGCAGAATGTCCATAAACCGCATCAGCGCGTTGTCCAGCCTCTTGCCGTAGTATCCGGCCACAGCCCCAAGCGCCCCGCCGATCAGGCTGGAAAAGAGAATCGCCAGCGTTCCCATAAAAAGAGAATAGCGGGTTCCCCACAGCATTCTCAACAACATATCCCGGCCAAACTCATCGAGGCCGAACGGGTGCGTCAGACTGGGTTTCTGCAAACGATACCGTAGCGATTGCCTGATTACGTAATGGTTGTAAAACTCTTTGTGCGTCGCCAGATCCACCACGGCCGTTACGACAGACGTCAGCACCAGAAAGAGAATGAAATACAGCCCCGCCATCGCCATACGGTTCTTTTTGAAACGCCGCCACGCTTCCTGCCACAGAGAGCGTTCTTTGTTCGTTTCCTCCTCATGGAGCCGTGCTTTTTCTTTGCTTTTTCCCATAAAAATCGCCTACTTTCCCTTGTACTGGGATTTAATTCTCGGATCGACAAAGGCGTAGATAATATCCACGACCAAATTGACGATGGAAAAAGTCGTCGCCATGAAGATGATCGAACCGAGCACAAGCGGAATATCCTTTGACTTGATCGCGTCGACCATCAGACGTCCCAGCCCCGGCCACGAAAAGATCGTCTCCGTCAGCATCGCGCCGCCTAAAAGACTGCCAAACTGCAGGCCTGTCGCGGTAATAATGGGAATCAGGGCATTTCGCAGCATGTGACGGTACGTTACCGTCTTTTCGCTCAGCCCTTTCGCCCGCGCCGTGCTGATGTAGTCCTGCCGTATGACTTCGAGCATCGAAGAACGCGTCATGCGCGTCACGGTCGCGGCGCACCCCGTCCCTAACGTCAGCGCGGGGAGGACGATGCTTCGCAACAGGGGGACCAGCCCTTCACCCATTCCCTGCGAGGGAAGCCAGCCCAGCGTCAGCGAAAAAACGATAACGGCCAGCAGCCCGAACCAGAAGTTCGGCATGGCGACGCCGATCAACGCGAAAACCATGGACACGTTGTCTATGAGCGAATACTGTTTTTTCGCCGAGATGATGCCGACCGGTATGCCGATCAGCAGCGCCACCAGAATCCCCGCCACCGCCAGGACGCAGGTGTTGGGGAACCGTCCGATCACCTGATCCCAGACGCTGATGCTGTTCTTGTAGGAAAGGCCCAGGTCGCCGTGGAGCATATCCCACATGTAGCGCCCATAGCGCTTGAGAAGCGGATCGTTCAGGTGCAGCTCCTCCCGCTTCATCGCGAGCGCTTCCTCCGTGGCCTGCTCGCCGAGGATAATGGCCGCCGGGTCTCCGGGAGAAAGGTTCAGAATGAAGAAAACGATAAAGGTCACGCCGACGATGACCGGTATCAGCGTTAAAAGACGCCTGACGATGTATTTTGACATTTTCACCATTCTCCAATTCGCAATCTCTAATTTTTACTACCGACTATCATTATAATATTAATTTTAATAGTGTCAACTTATTAGCTATATATTTTACAATAATATTTGACTGTAAAATTCATATAAAACCATTCAGATAATATTGTATTCAAATCTGAAAAAACTCCATCAAACATTACAAATACTCATTTTCCATCCAAAGAGACTGGCGGGGGGCGCCTATAAAATCACCGACCTCAAGACTCCGCGCCCGAAGTCGCAAACTTAAAAAACAACCGGCAGCGCCGATCGTTTAGTGCGCTTCTTTTTTTCGCAGCGAATCCCCAGACGTCCGCTCGATAAAGTTCATAAAAACTCGCAACGGTTTCCGAAAAAGAGACCGTTGCGAGTTTTCGTATTTTCACGAGGAACAGGATACTATTTGCCGCCCAGATACGCCGCGGCGATCTCGGGGTCGGCGAGCAGGTCGCGCGAAACGCCCTGCTTGACGATGCGCCCGGTCTGGAGCACGAAAGTGTGCTGCGAAAGCAGCAGCGCCTGTTTGGCGTTCTGCTCGACGAGCAGGATGGTGAGCCCTTTTTCGTTGATGCGGCGCAGCTCGCGGAAGATGTCCCTGATGATCACGGGAGCCAGCCCCAGCGACGGTTCGTCGAGCAGCAGCAGTTTCGGCCGGGACATCAGCGCCCGCGCCACGGCGAGCATCTGCTGCTCGCCGCCGGAGAGCGTGCCGGCGTACTGGCCGATGCGTTCCTCGAGGCGCGGGAACAGCGAGAACACCCAGTCCATGTCTTCCTTGACCGCTTTTTCGGAATCGCCGTCGCCGCGGGGGAACGCGCCGATCTGCAAATTTTCCAGCACGGTCAGCGGCGCGAAGATGCGCCGCCCTTCCGGCGAAAGCGAAATCCCCGATTTCACCACTTGGAACGACCGGCGCGGCAGCGGCTTGCCTTCGAACTCAATCTCGCCGGAATGGTACGGCACCTGTCCCATGACGGCGCTCATCAGCGTGGACTTGCCCGCGCCGTTGGCGCCGATGACGGAAACGATCTCGCCGGCGGGAATGGACAGCGACACCTTGTCGAGCGCGCGGATCGCGCCGTAGCTGACGCAGAGCTCTTTCACTTCGAGCAGTCCGGCCATTCAGATCGCCTCCTCGTCGTCGCCCAGATAGGCCTTGAGCACTTCGGGATTTTTGCGGATGTCGTCGGGTCCGCCTTCGGCGATCTTGGCGCCGAAATTCACGCAGACGATGTGCGGGCAGATCTGCATGATCAGGTCCATATGGTGCTCGATGACCAAGATGGTCAGCTCCAGGTCGCGGTGGATGCCCGTGATCAGTTTGTTCAGGTCGGCCACCTCCTCGGGGTTCATGCCCGCGGCCGGCTCGTCGAGCAGCAGCAGGATCGGCTCCAGCGCCAGAGCGCGGGCGATCTCGAGGCGGCGCTGCATGCCGTAGGGCAGCGTGCCGGCCGTCTGCGAAGCGCGGCCGGCCAGGCCGACGCGCTCGAGGAACTCCATGCTGCGGCGGCGCGCGATCTCCTCACGGCTGCGCCAGCGTCCCAGATGGGTGATGGACTCGGCAAAGCCGTAAGTGTGATGCACCTGGGCGGCCGTCATGACGTTGTCGAGCACGGTGGACTTGCCGAACAGGCGCAGGTTCTGGAAGGTGCGCGCGATGCCGCGGCGGATCACCTGATAGGACTTGAGACGGATCGTGCTGAGCCCGTCGAAGATGATGTCGCCGGAATCGATCGGATAGACGTTGGTGATCAGGTTGAAGACCGTCGTCTTGCCCGCGCCGTTGGGGCCGATCAGCCCCGCCAGCTCGCCCTGCTCGATCTTGAAGCTGACGTCCTTGACGGCGTGCACGCCGCCGAACGACTTGTTGATGTTGAGGATCTCGAGGATGGGCGCGTTCATCGCGATTCCTCCTTCTTCGTCCCGCGCGCGCGGCGGAACTCCCAGATCTCGCGGCTGCCCAGCAGCCCGTCGGGGCGCAGCACCATGACCATCACCAGCACGGCGCCGTAGATCAGCATGCGGTACTGCGAAATGGGGCGGAACAGTTCGGTGATCAGCGTGATGATGCAGGTCGCCAGCAGCGTGCCGCTCATTGAGCCGAGCCCGCCGAAGACCACCAGCGAGGTCAGCTCGGTGGATTTCATCATGTCGAACATGGCCGGCTGGATGAAGCTGAGATAGCCGCCCAGCAGCGCCCCGGCGATGCCGCAATAGAACGCCGAGATCAGCAGCGAAACGAGGCGGATGCTCGGCGTGTTGAAGCCCAGCAGCGAGGCCGCCGTGACGTCGTCGCGGCAGGCGCGGAAGTAGCGCCCCCAGCGGCTGTAGATCAGATTGAACATGAACAGCGCCAGCGCCGCGAAGAACCACACCGCCACGGCGCGCGTCGTGTAGGGATCGATGCCCGGGATGCCGCGCGCGCCGCGCGTCACCGACTGCCAGTTCTCGATCACGAGACGGATGGCCTCGCACAGCCCCAGCGAAGCGATGGCGTAATAGTCGCCCGTCAGCTTCATCGTCGGCACGCCGACGACCCAGGCCAGAGCCGCGGCCAGCACGCCGCCGGCGAGCACGGACGGAAGCCAGGGCACGTCGTAATTCATGATCAGGATCGCCGCCGTGTACGCGCCCATGGCCATATAGGCCGCGTGACCGAGCGTGAAGATGCCGGTGAAGCCCGTCAGCAGCGACACGCCCATGGCCGCGATCATGTTGATGCACAGCAGCATGAGAATGCCTTCCATGTAATAATCCATCGGCGCGTAAGCCAGGACCGCGCCCAAAGCCGCGAGGAACAGAGCGCCGAGAAGCGATTTTTTCATGACGGTCCCTCCCCTACACCTTGTCGCGGATATCGCGGCCGAACAGGCCGGACGGCTTGATGATCAGCGTCGCGATCAGCAGCGCGAAGACCACGAAGTCGCGCATCTGGCTGCTGATGAAGCCGGCCGTCAGCATCTCCGCCAGCCCCAGCAGGATGCCGCCGATCACCGCCCCCGGCAGGCTGCCGAGGCCGCCGATGACCGCCGCCACGAAGGCCTTGGTGGTGATCATGTTGCCCAGCTGCGGATAAAGCGTGTAGCGCGTCGCCAGGAAAATGCCGCCTACCGCCGCCAGCGCGCCGGCGACGAAGAAGACGATGGCGATCAGCAAGTTGACGTTGACGCCCATCAGCCCCGCCGTGCGCAGGTCGCAGGCTGCGGCGCGGATCGCCAGCCCCCAGCGCGTGCGCATCAGGAACATCTGCAGCAGCAGCAGGAAGACGACCGTCACGCCCAGCGAAACCAGGTCGAAGGCGCTGATCGTCAGCAGCGGCGTCAGCCCCTCGGCCGCTCCGGGGAAGAAGCGCAGCGCCGCTTCGCCCGCCTCGCCGACGGCGCGCGCCGCGAGGACGATCGGCTGGGCGGGGAACACCTCCGGCAGGGCGCGGTAACGGCCGCCGATGGTGACGACGAAAATGTTCTCGATGACGATGGAAACGCCCATCGAGGCGATCAATAAATACAGCGTGGCCGACGTGCGCTCGCGGATCGGGCGGTAGGCCATGCGCTCGGTGACGATGGCGACGACTCCCGCGGCGAGGATCGCGCCCGCGCCGGCGGCCCAGACGTTCATGCCCATCGCGTTGAGCATGCCGTAGGCCGCGTAGCCGCCCACGACGAGAAAACCGCCGTGAGCGAAATTGGAAAACAGCAGGATCGAGTACACCAGCGAGTACCCGACCGCGATCAGCGCGTAAACGGAGCCCAGCGAGAGCCCGTTGACGACTTGTTGCAGAAAGGTTGCCACAACGACTCCTCCCTTTCATGACGAAAGGGCGGCGGCACGTGTGCCGCCGCCCCTCGCAGTGAACCCGTCGGATTTGAAAAAACGCTTTTTACATCTCGGGCTTGATCGTGGCAAAGTAGCTCGTCTTGCCGCCCTCGGCCTTGAGCATGATGCCTTCCTTGCCCTTGGGATTGTGGAACTCGTCCATGGTCAGCGTGCAGTGCATCAGCTTCAGGTCCTTGGTCTGCTCGAGAGCGTCGCGGACCTTTTCGGGATCGAGGCTGCCGGCGCGCTCGATGGCGTCCTTGAGCCAGTACAGGCAGTCGTAAGCCATCATCGCGTTCATGAATTCCTTGCACTCGGTGCCGGTCTTCTGCTCGAACTTGTCGAAGAACCCCTTCAGCTTCGGGTCGCCCTTGTCCACGTGGCTGACCCAGTAGGTGTTTTCCATGGCGTCGCCGGCGATCTCCCACCAGAAGTCGCCGTAGCCGTCGCCGCCGATGATCGGGCAGGTGAAGCCCATCTCGCGCGCCTGCTTGATCGCCAGCGGCGTGCACTTGCCCATGGTCGGGAACACGAGGATGTCGGGCTTGGCTTCCTTGAACTTGGTCAGCTGGGCGCGGAAATCGACGTCTTCGCCGCGGTGCCCTTCGTCGGCCACGACCTGGCCGCCCATCTTCCCGTACTCGTTGACGAAGAATTCGCGCAGCCCCTGCGAGTAGTCGCTGGATACGTCGTACAGCACGGCCGCTTTCATGAGGTTCAGATTCTTAACCGCGAACGTGGCCAGGATGGCGCCCTGATACGGGTCGAGGAAGCAGATGCGGAAATTGTAGGGGCGCACCTTGCCGCGCTCGTCCATGGTCACCATCGGGTTCGTCGGCAGCGTGCCGAGGTGAGGCACGTGCCCGCGGTTGAACACGGCGGCGGCGGAAATGCACAGCCCGGAGCCGCTCGGGCCGATGACGGTGACGACCTTGTCCTGATTGACGAGGCGGCGCGCCGCGTTGACCATGTCTTCGTTGCGCGTGCGGCAGTCGTACTGAATGACGCGCATCGGCAGCATCGCGTCGCCGACTTTGACGCCGCCGGCGGCGTTGATCTCTTCAAGGGCGATCTTCACCGACTCGACTTCGGCGAAGCCGTACGCGGCGAAATCGCCCGTCGAGGTCGAAATCTCGCCGACCAGCACTTCCTCCGCGGCGAACGCCGGGAACGCGAACATCGCAACCGCCACAACAATCGATAGGAACTTTTTCACGCTGGCACCTCCATTTTTAAATATAAAGTTTGTTACGTGAAAATCTTAACATAATTTACCTTTCGAAGCAAGTTATTTTTATGCAGCTAATATTATAGAAACAGGCTGCGTTTACCGCTCTTTTACTTCCGAATAAACCATTTGCGTTTTGCCGGAAGCGCAACTCAAGGCATGATGTTTCGGCAATATGCGCGGCGACGGAAGCCCCCGAAATGGCGAACGGCCGTCCGCCTCCGCCGCGGACATTTGACAAAGCGCCGCCGATAATTTATCGTCGAAAACGCAAAAGCCCCTGATTTTTTCTCATCGCAAAGGAGACGCCATGGACACGAAAAAATGCGCCGTGCTGCTGCGCGCCGTCGAAAGCGGTTCGCTGACCACCGCCGCCGAAGAACTTGACTACACGCCGTCGGGCGTGAGCCGCATCATCGCTTCGCTGGAAAAAGAGGCCGGCTTCCCGCTGCTGCACCGCAACCATGCCGGCGTCAGCCTGACGCGCGAAGGCAAGCTGCTGCTGCCCGTTCTGCGCGAGCTGGTGCGCGCCGCCGGACAGTTCGCCGAAACGTCCGCCCAAATTCGCGGCGTCGAATGCGGCAGCGTCACCGTCGGGGCGGCGTACGGCGTTTATTATCCGCTGCTGGCCCGCCTTGTCGCCGAGTTCGGGCGGCTCCACCCCGGCATCGCCGTCTCCATCGCCGAAGGGTTGAGCAGCGATCTGGCCGCCATGGTCGAAGAAGGGCGCGCCGACTTCTGCGTCATCAGCCGGCGCGAGGGCGGCTTCCAGTGGACGCCGCTTGGCAACGACAAGCTGGTCGTCTGGGTGCCCGCCGGGCACTGGGCCGTCGCCCGCGGCGCCTTTCCCGCCGAGGCGTTCGCCAGCGAACCGTATATCGAAATGTATCCCGGGCGCGAGAGCGACAACTCGCGCTATTTCGCCGCCCACGGCATCACGGCCGCGGCGCGCTGTTCCACCTCCGAAGTCAGCGCCGCCTTCGCCATGGTCGAAGCCGGCCTCGGCGTGGCGCTGATGAACGGCATTTTGCAGCGGCCGGCCAGTCCGCGCGTGGTCAGCGTGCCGATCGATCCGCCCGAAAACGTCAAGATCGGCCTGGCCTGGCCGAAGGAAGAGTTTCTCTCGCCGGCGGCGCGCACGTTCGTCGGTTTTGCCCGCGGCGAATTCCTCAAAAACAAACGCCTGCCGTAACAAGCCGCCCGGCGCAAAAAAATCCGGCCCTGAAAAACAGGGGCCGGATTTTTTGTCGGCGACCGAAGCGCTTCTTTCTCTAATGACTGCACGAGCCGTTTCCGCAGGAATGCTCTTCGCCGTGACCGTGATGATGGCAGTTCGCCTCGGCGTTGGCGGCGAGCTGCCCGGCGGCGAACTTCGCGGCGGCTTCGTCCGCGCTGCCCTGATTGCCGGCGTAGATGGAGATCCCCGCCTCCTGCAGCGCCGCGACCGCGCCGCCGCCAAGGCCGCCGCAGATCAGCGCCGCGACGCCCTTTTCCTTCAGAAAGGCAGCCAGCGCGCCGTGCCCGTGACCTTCGGTGCCGATCACTTCAGAGGCGCCCACTTTGCCGTTCTCGACCGTATAGATCTTCACCGTTTCGGTGTGCCCGAAATGCTGAAAGATCGCGCCGTTCTCGTACGTTACCGCTAATTTCATGTCTTTTCCCTCCAATATGTTTTACGCGGCTGAAAAAAAATGAATGGCTCCGCCCTCCGCGGAAGTCCGGTCCGCCCGGGGGGCCCGACCGCTGCGCGGCGTGCCTGTCTTGTCCCCGCTTGACCGCCGGCGCCGCAAAAGGTAATATCTTTCCATCTTCTCCGACACAGGAGGACCGCTGATGAACTATTCTCGACGTATCGCCCGGGCACTGTTCGGGCTGCTGCTTTTCGGCACGGGCTCGTGCTGCAACATCCAGGCCAACGTGGGGCTCGCCCCTTGGGAAGCCTTCAGCATGGGCGTGGGAGCCCGGCTGGGGTTGAGTTTTGGGACCGTGCTGGCCGGCTCGGGTCTGGTCATCCTCGCCGTCGATCTGCTGCTGCGCGAAAAAATCGGCCTCGGCACGCTGCTCGACATCGCCTGCATCGGCCCCATTGCCGATCTGCTGCGCGCCGCCGGCGCCATTCCCGTGATGACCGGCTTCCCCTCGGGCATCGCCACGCTTTTGGCGGGACAGCTTTTGATCGCCGTGGGCAGCTATTTCTACATCGGCGCGGGATTGAGCTGCGGCCCTCGCGACGCGCTGATGGTCGCCCTGTGCAAGCGCTTCCCGCACACTCCCGTAGGCGTGATCCGGTTTTTCATCGAAGGCGGCGCGCTGCTCACCGGCTGGCTCTGCGGCGCCAAGATCGGCGTCGGTACCGTCGTCGCCGTCTTCGGCATCAGCTTCATCCTGCAGGCCGTATTTTCGCTGCTGCGTTTCGACGTCGGCACGGTCGAACACGAAGATCTGCTCACCACCGCCAGGAACCTTTGGAGCAGGAGAACGCTTTCCTGACGCTCCTCAAAACGAGATGCTCTCCCGAACGTCCCCGCGTTTTTTCCGCGGGCTGCGTTCAAGAGAGCATCTCGTTTTCAAGGCAACGCTTTTCAGCTTAGAAGCCGTTTCGAAGGTCCGATATGCTTAATACAGTCCGGGATAAAGCGGCTTGGCCGCGCAGAGCTCGGTGATCTCGGCGCGGACTTTCCCGATCTCCGCTTCGTCGTCGATGT
>PPYE01558994.1_pt1 | contig 83039 bp, 110 predicted proteins | sample 1559881 | NCBI WGS metagenome assembly PPYE01 (sample SAMN08240022, study PRJNA423297) | Human gut metagenome, whole genome shotgun sequencing project. | reverse complement strand
CTATTGCACACGTCAATAGCGATTCACCCAAAAATCCATATGCACCATTCTCAATGATTTCACACCATTTACAATCAAGACATTTTTCTTCCACATAATCCTCCAAATCTTAATATTCGCTGACTCTATAGCAATTCAGTTTTCTCTCTGTAATGTTGTATTCATAATTCACGGCAACCCCATCATTATGCCATACTCAATCACTTTTACAGCCATGCGTATTCCTCTTTGTTAATACACAAGTTCTGGGTGTTCTTCCCGGTCATTGATTGTAACAGCCACGGTGTACTGCGGATTACTAACACTCAATTTCACCTTACCATTCTTCTCTGCATAAGAATCAATTTGATAGTCCTTGTCTTGCAGATTGAAACGGTTAAACACAAACTCGACCACTTTATTAAGACGGTCAATAGGAACCTCACTGGGTTCTGTCTCCTGTAACATGTCTTCAAGTGCTTCTGTTTCCTCTGGTGTAAGGTTTGGTGCATTTAATTGCTTAATGCTTTTCTTCACCTTATCCTCAGTCTTTTTCTTAACAGGTACTTTCATTGTTTAGTCCTCCTTGTGTACAAAATATGTCCAATCATCTGTGAACATATCTTCTTGTGTTGGTGTATATACTTTAAAGCTACATGATTTATCCGTAGTCTTTTTAAGTCTCGGTCCTTCTGCACTGTCCCATGTAATAATATACGTCCCGTCTTCCCAGGTGTTTCTTCTCATAGGACGTTTCTTACACTTCATTAACATTAATGCCGTTTCAAATGACATTGCTAATGAACCGCCAATCAGCGGGGTGTTTATTGGTGTTGCTTCTTCCCATTCATCACTAAAGATATTCGTAAGTGTATACCCTACGTTCTTGGTGTCTCGTATGTCTAACACTTCTCCTTCTTTAGTGTGCATGATAATACTTTCTTTGTTTTTATCCCAACACCAAAATCCAGACCAGCTAGGCAACTTCACTTTCTTGTCTTCTCTCATAAGTCTATATGCTTCTTTAAATTTCATACTTATTCTTTCCCTTCTACAAATTTATTTCATACCGCAACACTTTTCTTTGGTGTCATGTAACGGTCTGATAACTCCTTCATGCGTCTACTTACATGCATAGCAAACGTAGTGTGTGCGGGGTGTCTACCCGGTCTTAAATGGGCGCGTTCCGCTTCTTCAATTATAATCTGCATTTGTTCCTCGGAATACAGACGGCAATTAAATTTATCACGGAACCCGCTTTGTGGTATAGTCCCTGCAATCTCCCACTTTCTCACTGTCTGGGACTGTCTACCTAGTCTCTCTGCTAACTCATATAAATAGTAGCAATTCACTACTTCACCAGACGGTACTTTAACTTTGACAGGCCCTTTGAATGGCATATACATTACCTCCTTACTCTTAACTTTGGTTTTCTGGACGCCGCCATGGAGAAAGAGGTCTGTTCAACCTCTGGCATTTCTTCCTTGCGTGTTACTGAAACACTGTAGGTTGTTGTGCTGTCTGTTATGTCTTCCAGGTCTTCTACAGTCAACTTACCTTCATCAAGGTATCTTTCTACCATGGCTTCATTGACAACTTCTACTTTCTTGATACACCTTAAATAACCCATTTCTTTAAAAAAGGCAATCGCTTTCTCCTGGTTTATCTTTCTCACGGTCTTTGCAACACTGCCGAACACAAACCCGTCATTGTCACAGTAATAAGACCCGGAGGAATCTTTAACACCCTCTTTGGACGCAAACTCTTTAATCTCTTTGGACAATTCGTCTTTTTCCTCGCTGAGTGCTTTCATCTGTGACCTTATCTGGTCGTAACGTGCTACTTTACCTTCTAAGGTCTGTCTTTTTATGTCCCTTATGCTTAATGCCACAATTTTACCTCCTTAAATTATACTAACGTTAATTATATCTTTATTGTAAGTATTAGTCAATACGAACATATTTATACATCAATGATTCTACCTTTCAAGGTCTTATACCTTTCAAGACGTGTTCTGTAATGAGACCTCAACATATACACTTTGTTATAGTCATAGTCATACACTCTTACGCGCCCTAATTTATGGTATGTGTCACACTTACGGCGAATACGTCCTATGGCCTGTTCGGTGTTCTTACCGTCATTAATGGAAGTAACTAAAAACGCTACTTCTAAACACGGTATATTAGTCCCTTCTGTGCTTTTACCAAAGGTGGTAAAGGTAATTATTACTTCCCGGTTTATTGCACGTTTTAAACATGTTTCATCATCTTTGGTAGCACCTGTGTATAACTGTGCTATATTACTAAACTTTGTATTCCCGGACGTATACCTAGTAGTGTGTGTCACCATTTCTTTGAACTTCTGGAAATAGTGTTCACAGTGCACACGACTGGTAAAAAACACCACACAGCTACGGTTATTGATAACACCTTCTGTATATACATCATGTAACACCTGTTTAATATTATTTTCATCTAACATCACGAGGTCTGATACCTCGTTGTACTTTACTTTCGGTCTGTCTCTATAAGGTATGGAATCAATAGGTATATCTTCCGGGCCATATTTATTCACGGGATAATTAAACGGCAATACTTTATACCCTCTCTGACCTACAGGACGTAGCATAGGTGTGAAAGAATATTTCATGGCCCGGTGTATCACCTCAAATGGTAAAATGTCTTTGTCTTTCTTCTGGTCTTTTTGCAACTCTTTGTTGTACTCATAACAGAACCCGCCAAAATATAAAGTCATTAAGAATGTGAGACCGTCATTTCTTTCTGGTGTTGCTGTGAGACCTAATCTATAGGTGGCTCTGAACCTATTCACTAACTCATAGCTTGTACTAGGGCAGTGATGGCAATTATGAGTTAGAACGCCATTTGCTATAAAACTATGGTTATCTTTACTCACAGTGAAATCATATACGTCCTCTGTGTAACCTAAAGACTTACAACTTACTACATCACTAAGAAAGTAGTTACCCGCATATCTGTTATTGAACGTGTGTTTACCTGTATTTCTGCTATCGGTCATTTTATAGGACAGCAGATTAAATGTGTCCATAAACTTATTAAAGTTCTTACCTCCTACAGTAACACGGTATTGAATTTTAACACCTTTACGTTTATTAACACAGTGAATAGTGCTTAATACACCAAACCTTTTAAGTAATAACACAAGTCCCATAGAAAACGATTGTGACGCGCAGTTAAAGTGCATTGCTTTGTTTTCCTGTAAATCACCGCTACAGTTAAAACACGTTTCTATAAATGATTTAACCTCTGTGTTTGACGCATTAAGTATCCAGCGTGGGACACTAACAACATTGTTCTTTTTACCTTTGTTTATATTCATAGTGGTTTCAAGAAAATATCTTATATCTACGTTGTTTGTCCACATTCTTAAGTTTCCTCGGCAATCATAACTGGTACTTGCAGTAACACCAAAACACTTACACCCTTCTTCAAATACACTTCTATAGAAGTCAGTGTTTTTTGATACATTTACAACAACCCGATTACTTTTTTTATCTATGTGTCCACTACAGATTATGAGTGCGATAAAAGCACATAAATTACTGCCTAAAGTGTTAGATTTCTTTATTGGTTCTTCTATCCTAACAGGTATTAAATAGTCCTTGGTTATGTCTTTTAGAGGAAGTAGTACAAGGTCTTCCTTACTATAGTAATTGTGTTTATCGTTTTTCTTTTTAACACACCATGTCTTGTGTGTAGGACTACCTTTTATAGTGGAATGTCTACATACTAATTCGTATATCTCAGACTTCCTACTAAACACATTACTAACGGTGCCGCCTACAGCAACTTTATCCCCGTTTTTAATGTCTCTAATGGGTTTATATGAACCGTCTTGCATGGTGATTAAGGTATCACCAACCAAGCACTCGTCCTGTATAATAAGCCCAAAGGTATCAAATAAGGTCTCTAATTCGTCCTCTGGTATGTTATTAAGCGTCTGTATGGTTGCTATGGTTATATAGTCCCCTACAGTCTTGCTTTTAGCTTTTATAAGACCCGGCACAACTTTACCATCAAAGGCTTTCTTTATATCGTCAGTCCAGGCTTTAACAAGACCATTGGTGTGCACTATGACTAACGTCTTTAACTTAAACTCATTCACTATCGCTAAAGATAATATAGTCTTTCCTTTCCCGGTCGGCAACTGTACAAGACCACAAGGCTGTTTTTCTTGCCATGCGTTTATACTCACGTACTGTAGAAACGCTCTTTCTTGGTCTTCCCGCAAAGTTAATTTAAACTCTGGCGGTCTATGTTTTGGTTTTTCAAACACCCTGTAGTCTATGACCTTATGTATCGGTCTGTCTTCTGATACCTCAAATCTAAGACCTATAGGGAATCTGATAGCTGGAACACCTCTAAAATAACCTACACTACTAAAGCATAGTGTTTGGGGAATCTTATAGGACGTGTAATGAGTATATTTCTTTGCCCGCTCATATGCTGGATTCGTAAAGGTGGTTGCCGATTTAATTGATTTTACTTCTTTCTTGGTGGGGTTTGTTAATGTCGCGCACTCTGATAAATATAGGTGTCTTTCTTTTCCTACGGGTTTTACTTTTAACACTTCGTCACCTCTCGTTTTAGTTTTGGATATAGTGTAACACTGAACCGATTTTATTGCAAACAAAAACCCGGTGGGTTAGACCGGGCTTAAGAAAAGAAAGTGTTACAAAGAAAAGAATAAATATATAAAATATTTAATATGTGTTATGTGTATTAAATATATTTATATAAATTATGCCTCACGCCCGCGCACAGCGGGTATTTCTAAGGGACAGGAATCAAGTTACTGTCACTAACGTAAAGCGGGGATAAAAGACCAACTGCGCTATCTGGTCTTTGACCGTACATAGCACCTTCAAGGTTGTGTTTAGTGGAAGTTTCAAGGAAGTACCAGTTTTCATCACCCGGTACATCACAATTCTTCCCGTCCCATGTGTGCCAGTTAGTGAGCATATAACCTTCTTTGTCAAACAGATACCAGTGGTGATTGATAATACACCACACGTTTGCAGGATATTTGCCCTCTCTGGTCTGATACCACCAGCGTACACCGTCTGCGGCACGTACCCAACCTTCTTCAAACACATTCACAATAGAATAGTCTGGGAATCCGTAACCTGCAATTTTGGGGTCTGTTCTTAAATACTTCTTTTTAGCAACACACCCGCCATTTGCAATAACTCCCGGTGCAGAAGACGTGTTACCTTCAATGGTGTAAATATATTTTTCGTCCCAATCGTACACATATCCTACATGGTATATACGTGTACTGTTCTTAAAGAAAACCTGTACACCGACATTAGGGTCTTTGAACCATCTTCCTATCTGTTTAAAAAAATTCACACTGGTAGGTGTATAAGCACTAAAACCACCTAATAACTGCTTTGCTTTATCAACACCAAACAGATGAATCAGTACAGTGTCTTGATAACTGTCACACCATGGCTGTCCCTGTACATCAATACCTGTCTTCTCTTTGTACAGTTTAGCAAACACGGTCATATTGCCGTCCCCGGCGTGTTGCTGATAATCTTCTGGGTTATCATAGGTTCCTAAATATTTCTGGTAGTCTTTCTCGCAATAATCCAGCCACTTAAAATGCTCGTCTGTGACCTTCTGAATGATTGGATAGGCTAACGGTGCCTTAGATACATAAATCGCCATTAAACACACTCTCCTTATCTTACAAATGTCTTTGAACGTTCTAATCTCTCCTGTGGTATGCGCTCATTAAATTTCAAGCACTCCCACGCCCATGGATAACCTTTATCGTCTGTCTTTGCGTTTAATTTTCCGCACTTTCTACAGTTCTTGTTACATACAATTTTCATAAACAACACCCATAACATAAAAGACCCATACATTTCTGTACAGGTCTTTCGGCTTATTTGTTTTTCGTCTGCTTGATTAACTGATTAACCAGGACAGCTTCACCCGCACAGAGAATACCCTGCATGATTGCTACCGCAAAATTAATCGGTTCTGGTGTATACAGGTCAATTCCGATAGACAGCGCAATGCACACTGCTAAAAGAATCCACGGAATAATCCAATCAAGGACTTTCGGTGTTTTCTTAAGGAACATACCTAACACGTACACTACAGGAACGATAATCTGCTTATTCTCGACAATAAATTGTCCTAAATCCTGTGTCTGCATTTTACTTTACACCTCCTAAACTGTCTTATTGTCCGGCACCGTGTCTGTTATTCGGCGGTCAATACCCATCTTATCGAAAAGGTAATCAACGCGCTTGTGTAAAGACCTCATAGACGATTCGTTTAATGCCATTCTTTCGCTGGTCTTCTGAAATTCAGACAGTAACGATTTAACGTCAGTGGACAACTGAGCATTGCTCCTTACAACTTCCTCCATTTTTACTTCCAACTTAGCGTCCTTTTTTGCTTCTTCAATCACCCGGTCTGTATCAGCTTTGCTGGAATTACGAGTATTAAAGTAAAGGCCGCCTATACAAGACACACCAGCTACAATCAAGGAAATAATTGTGATTAACGTTTCCATTTGTATCAACTTTATCACCTCGCTTTATACTGGTTTACGTGTCCTCCACGTCTTTGTCTTTTGTATAAGACCGTCTTTTATTTCTTTACGGGCTTTTTCGGTTTGCCTGTGCCGGGTCTTTTCTGTTCGTCCCCAGGGCCAGCTTCAATATGGTTCGGTTCGTCTTTTCCCTTACCGGGATTCTTACTACCAGTGTAAGGGTCTTTTGCAACGTGAGTTGATTTCACATCAACACCAGTTCCAGGTTTCTTATCTGGTGTTCCAGGCCCCGCATTGACATAGCCTTTGTTGATATTTGGTCTTAACTTCATTGTTCCTTCCTCCTGTCTTTACTGTGCTGTATTTGCGAGAATACCGTTCAGTTCTGTGTACTGTTCTTCAGTGATACGTCCTGCCATTAAAAATGTGTCAAGGATATTGCTCTGCTGTTCCACAAACTGAGCAGTAAGACCTCCACTCTCCTTGCGCAAGATATACAATGTCTTGCAATTCTTGTAGGTAACTTCACTCGGCATTTTTAGACCTCCTTCCTCATATTATGGTGTAAGACCTAACTCCATCATTGTCTGTCTGTAGTCAAGGTCAACGAGTGTTTCACTTGTCATATCCAGATTTCTTTTGTTGCGCTGTGATTCTTCCCAAAGTCTCTGAATAGTGTTCAGTGTCTCCCAGTCTTTGTAGGGATACACACTGGTCTGTAACACTTTCCCGTCTTTGTCTTTCGTCACTTCGTAACAGTAACCTAAGATATAATCATCACACTTTCCCGCAAACATTTGCGACTGGTCTATGACGTAGTGTGTCAAGGAATCATCACCTGTGGAATTTTCTCTTAAACACACTATTTCACCGTGACCGTTTCTGGCGGGGTCGTCTAACACCCATATGTCTAAGGGGTCTGTCACTATCGGCTCACCTTCTACTACTTTTACGATATCGTCACCGTCCATGGCTGTAACCTCCTTTCTCATATGTCTTTCATTATACCACACTCTAAGTCACATTTCTAGTTCCTATTACAGGAACTTTTGAAGGTTGGGTACCTAGCTCTTGGGACTTATACAAGATGGGTAATAACGTAGTAGGTCTACACGTAACTAGCGGACAAGGTGTGACATTTGAGAGTGGGTGTATCCTACTAAATATTCCGTATAAAACGGGTGTAACATTAACTGCAAGTTCTGCATTTAATTTTTCTCCATTTAATAAACTTTGTATAAGGACAAGATGTACGTCCGCCGACACAATCGGTAAATTTAACTTTATTGAAAAACTTAATGGTGTAGTGATAGCAAACTACAATAACTTCGTTATCAATAAAGGTGATACCTTTATAATTACAGATATATCCGCATTTCATCAAACCTCAATTTTTGAGTTAATTGTCTCAAATTGGTATGTCCCAAATAACCAACTAATGATTTACCACATCTATGTAGAATAGCCTATAACTTTTGGGGTGTGTTATTAAAATATGGACGTTTATTAATTAATCTCCACTTGCATGGTAGATACCAACACAGATGGAGATTAATTAATAAACACTTACGTAATGGATACCACAACCTTCAAAAGCAAAGGTCTAAGATAGTGATATTCTATTAAAGAACAGACCTTCTTTAAGGTCACGTATCCATAGGACTTCTGAACCAGAAAAAGAGGATATCTGTGATATATCAATACTAAAAGAACCCGCTCCATTTGGTACATTAGTAACTGTGGTGCTTATATTACTTCCTCCTAAGTCTACTCTAATAGTCGCCGCGTTACTTATAAAATGTCCATTAAAATTAAGTCTTGAATACGATTGTACGTTGTAGGCTCTTCTGAATTGGATACTATTTACCCTAGAAGACGAAGTAGAAAAACAGTATATGCGGGTATTCTCAAATCGGAAGTATGCACTATTACAGTCTACTCCATAGGTGTTTACACCGTTGTAATACCAGTCCTGTGGTGTAGGTACCCAACCTTCAAAAGTTCCTACCACACCCCAGATGTTTACTCCCTTTTTAATGTTTCCTGCTACAAAGTTGCCGTTCCCAGCAACGATTATATTGCCACTACAATAGGTGCCAGCACTTACGGCTGTCTGCTGTGCAGACATGGGTGTTATAGTGGTTGCTCCTTTTGTGGCAATACTTTGTGTTATTCGTCCAGAACCATTGTGATACCCGGCAGGTATTGTAACACTGCCGTTGATTGCAAGTGTCGCACCCCATGCACCTCTATCTGGCATAGAACCAGAGGCATTACTTAAAGCGGCAGAAGAAAACGAATAACCACTAAGGACTTGTGCGGCTGTAGCATTACCTAAACCTTTATACGTCCCGGTCATTCCCAACACTACTTGACCGTTTGCTATCTTGTCTGCTGTAATACCAAACTTTGCTCCTGCTTGTGATTCTGGGTATGCAACTAATGTGTTAGGCTTTATAAAACCTTCATCACCGTTGTAACGTAACTCAACACGTCTAACACCATCTGAGTTTTCTGCTATATAGGCTTCATCTGCTAACAACACCTTTGTTGCATTATCTGATGTGTGCGTTATTGTGGCCCGGTCTACTAAATTCTTCATAGTTCCTTTTGCGGGGTCATCATCACTCTCTTTTGTTACTGCTGTGTACGGTTCCAGTACGTGTTTGTTGAGTGCTGTCACATCATCAGAACCAGTACCACCTCCACCACCGCCAGACGCATTTATATACTTCATAATGATTACCTCCCTTCTAGTGTAAACACAAGGTTTACTGTAGGAACTTTGTTCCAACACTTTGCTTCTACATACACTGTGCCACTCACGTTTACTGGGTACATTTCATCAACAAACCCGGCAGACTTCTTGTAGGTCTTTGCAAGTGCTGGTGTGTTCACATCATCTGGTATTGTCCTGTAGAACTTATATTCATCTGTGGTGTTATCTATACCACTTACCCTTATCCGCTGTGTCCACCCGGAACCAGCGGAACCGGCCCAGCCGGAGGCTGGTAGGGTCATTAAATATGACCGCTCCCAATCATGGAGGTATTTTGTTATCTTACCGATAATATTTGGTAACGTTTCTGCGGATACGGGCAGAACCTTACTTGAAGCCATACTAAACTCCACGGTGTTAAGGTTAAGCGTCCCGGTCTTCAACACGTAGTTATTAAGTGTCTCTGTTACCTCGGCTTTATACTCATTAAACCGCATATTATTTACATACCCGGCAAGGTCTACAGTAGCATTTATCTGCACACCATTTTCGTGGAATAACTGTATGCTGTAGGACAGCACCGTAGGAGTATCTGCATACGCTGGTAACTTATCTGCTGTGTCCTGGTCACACTGTGTTATCAGATAGAGTATTTCACCTTTATCTGGGTCATTCGCAAAATACCCTAACTGATTGATATTGGTCTGTGCGGTAACACCTTCATTGGTTAGCTGTGTCTGTATCACGGTGCTGTTATCTACCACTCTCTTATCAGTGAAGACGAGGTTTTTCACCTCGTCTGTCAACGCTGTCTGTCTTGCTAACATTGCTTCGGGTACTCTGCCACTACCAAAGGCAGACCTTGTTAATTCTAACTGCTTGTCACCTAACGCGAGTTTTGCTATTAAAGCTAACCCTTCATTAGTAATGAACGTACAGTCTGTTCTCCATGTTGCCATTTCTTTCCGCTCCTTTCTTTACTGTGATGTTAGGTTATCTGACCTGTACTGTACAAGTGTGTATATCTTTGATTCAGTGACAATAACACCCATATGGTGTGTACCTGTTATTTCTTGCTGTGCAACTTCACCACTTACTACAGGTGTTATATAGTACGGTACGAACTGTGTTAAGAACCTCTCTACGAGTTTAACACTATTGTCCATATTCCTTAACTGCTCTATATCCGCCGCTAACATTGCAATAAACAGATAACGTCCAAAACCTGTGTATTCTACAAGCAGTTCCGGGTTAACACTATCCATGGTATACATATAGGTTGTGTGTTCACTGTTATATGCTTCTATCGCACTCAGTTGTCTTTGTGACGTTGCGTCCAGGTCTTCATAGTCAATCTGTGCTTTACCATATAACACGGTCAGATTATTACTTGTCAGCCACGATTTAAACCCGGCTACATCAGACGTTGCTAATCTGCTTAAAAGGACTGTTATTCCTATCCGACCGTCCTCTAAACTGCTGTGTACACACTCATGTGTCATAGTGTTGTCATACACTGATTCATAAGGAAGACCATCACACATTCTTGGCCCCGCAATATCGTACAGGTCATTGTTAATCAACGCGAAACGGATATAACTACCTTGCACGAAAGACACTTCCCAACTCTCAGTACCATTTAATACTTGAACACCTACACGTCTATGCACTTTCCACTTGTACGCGTCTTTAGTACCTGTCCTTACAATTCTATCACGTACAGGATTGATTAGTCCACAACTTCTTAAAGGTGCTGTTAAATTAATCATTGCCCGCTGGATATAATCACTCACTGGTTCCGGTTTTGGTATTATTGCAGTGGACGGGTCATAAGGTCTCCATGGGTATGCTCTGTTACCAAAGTTCAACATTACATCAGTGAAAGTAGCCGTTTTAGGTGCTTCTAAGTCTGACCCGGTATTGTTAGTTACTAATTCAACGATAGCAGACTTAATATCGTCTTCCACTACAACACTGTGTCCCTCTGAGGTATATGACTTGGTGCCATCTGCTTTAGTGATTTTAACTTGCAGTGCGGTTTCTCCTGTACTACCGGGCGTTACAGACTTCTTAACACCACTTATAAATACTTCTCTGCCTTTCACTAACTCTGTGATTTCGTACTTAGCACCACCCCACGCTTCTGTAGTGGTTATGGTGATAACATTACTTGCCACTGTCACAGTAGTTTTATCTGTGTGTAAAGGACGTAACTGTGACGCGTCAAATAACTGTACATCATCATTGTTTGGTGTTCCTGCTGTCTGGTCTTCTAACGCGGGCACCCACTCGTTAGGTAAGTCTGTTTCGTGTAACTGTAGATTCTGAATGGTGATATAATCGCCCACCTGTACTTCTGTAGCCTTAGCATTAAATTCTACACTATTCCACTTCTGTACTTCTGTAGCCTTAGCATTAAATTCTACAATTTTGGCCAAATCTGTATCACGCTGTAAATCACATCTTAACTCTACATTATTGTTTGTGCTTAAGTAGTAATCAAAAGACACTTGATATATAGTGTTTGGTTTAATGGTGTTTGCCTTAAAATCTGTTATTCTGTTTCTTACACCATAGTTCTGTCCCGCTTTAGTGCATACTGCTTTTACAGCGTTTTTATCAGTAGGGGTCTGTGCACGTTCCAAACGTGCATACTGTGTTGCATAAAACCCATAGTAACCCATGTTGGTGTTTGATAACAGGTTACGTCTTCCCTTACTGGTGATAAACTCATACACACCACCTTCTGAGTAAGGTTTCCAATCTGTACAAAAACACCCTTTCTGTAGCTGTACTCTTATTCTGGAATTTACAGTCTTACCTCCTTTAATGATAAGGACTATAGTTCCGTCTTTGACTGTATCCCTCACGTACAGAGGTGCTGTTGCTTCACTCACGTAGGTCTTATTCATGCCAGGAGAATACAACGCAAGACCTATTTCTTCTGAGGTGTTTTCTCCTTCCAGCACTTCAAAATACATTGAATAGTAACCTGGTTCATACAAGGTTATATCAGACTGATTACCGTCTGTCTGGTCTATTCTGAAAGTGGTATTTTCTGCGGCGAGTGTATTAGTACCTGTAATACTGAATGTTCCATCACCGTTGTTGGTATAAGTTATACCGTTTGACGTTCTGGACGATAATCTCAGCTTGATTAAATTTACCGGGTCTCCTACACTATGGAACGGCTGTCTAAACTCTATACTCGGTGATGGTGCACTTTTTGAATAAGGTTCAAATGGTTCAGTCGGTGTTACGTGTCCTTTCACTGGAATACCATGTGTGAACGGTTCCCATGGTTTTGCTACGGAACCTGTATTAAGCATAGGCCATATCGTGTCATTTGCTGTCTTAACCTTGTCTACTTGGATAAAGGCTTTCACCCAGGCTTCGTCACCCTTTATCTCAAAAGAATTGGTATAAGTGACATAATTCTGACCGTCTTTGCTAACACGAATAAAAAACTGAGTATTATTTTTTCCTCCGCTTACACAATAAGTTCCGGGTGATAAGGATAGATTATAAATACTGGTAGTATATCCTGTAGCAGTACCTTTGACTGTAAAACTACCATCACCGTTGTTATTTATCGTAACACCGTTGTTATTTACACTAGGTAACATATCCGAATTTATTAATTGAACACCTGTACTTACTTTGTTATCATCAACGTAAGGTTTTTCAGTAACCCGGATATTCTTTAACACCATGGTGCCATTTCTAGGTCTAAATATCAGACGTGTATAGGAACCTTCTGCTGTCATTGGTACAGTGTATGCAACGTTTCTAAACTTACCAACACCTAACTTGATACTACTACCTTGCCATGCAGTGCCGTCATAGTGGTTTATAGACACTTCTGTGTGAACGCCCGCGGTAGTTGTCTCACTAACTATCTCACCACTAATGTACAATGTCTTCCCCGCATACTCTGAAAATCTCTTAGTTGGCACCATATCAAATGATACTGGATTTCCTACTACGGTGAATCCATAGTTATTCTGTATTGTGTAGGTAGCCTTATCATATATCTTTAACGCCCAATGGTCGAATATATTAGGATTATCACTATCACACACTACATAAGGTCTCATTAAACCCGGCACAACTGCTGAGTTTTTTGTACCCCATACACCCGCCATGACATTGTATTCCTCATTGTCCAGCATACGTTGTGTTATGTCTATGGTAGGTCTATACTTGCTTATTTCAAAGTTATTATAACCGTCCCATAACTTAAAATAAGCAAACGGGTATAGGTTTTTATGACCTAACATGGTGTATATTCCGGGCTTAAGTTTTTTCTTCTCAGCGGACGTGTAGGTATATTTAATACTTAAGTCTTTGTCGGCAGACAACTTACTGCCCTTCACTTCTATAACACCGTTGTCATACACTTTAACACTACAGTCGTTATTGGTAATAACTTTCGGAGTAAACGACACTACGTCATACTTATTATAACCCTCAGTGGTGTCCTGTGCTGTCTCACCCTTCATTTCAAGGACGGTAATGTCACCTTTGTTATATCCCTGGAACGCTACAAGGTCTGTGTTCTCATAGTTCTTTACCGGGCTTCTCTGGTAATCAAGGTTACACTCCATTCCAGTCAACACACGGATTAAATATCTGATTGAATTATAGGAACCTCTACGGCGCATTAACTCACCGATATTCTGGAACACACGTCTTTGATATACTTCACTGATTCCCCAGTCATACTTAAGTCCTATGGATTCGTATAACGTAGGAAAGAACGGACTAGGACACCTAACGGGGTCTGTCAGTTCTGTAAACTTGTTCGCAAGGTCTATACTCTTTTCAAGTCCACCGTACACAATCACTTTAAGATAGTTGTACAGAGGAAGACCTTCTTCTTGGTCTAATAACCTCCATTGTGTGGGAAGTCTCCCATAGAGGTATTCAAGATATTCGTCTGCCTTAATTCGTGACAACTTTAGCACCTCCTGTAGCGGATATAGTCAACGAACCTAAAGTTAAAATCTCACTCTTAGCCGGGACTATTGTCAATGGTGTTGTGTTTATACGGAACACCCTTATGCCGTCAATGTTGGTATACACAAGACCTTCAAGGTCGGTCAAGGATAACTCTTGTCCAAAATCATAATAACCTATTTTGAAATACTGTCTTAAATACTGCTCAACATTGGCTTTCACTTCGTCCCGCAAAAACGTGTCTTTTACTTCAAGTGTACAATCAAGACCAATAGACTTATAAGTCGGCGGGTATGCTTTCAGTTTACACCCCACAATCTGGCACTCTGCAAAGTACGATTCAATCTCTGCCTTAAGTGTATCATCAAGTGTGAACGTATCACTGTATTCTTCCCGGACTAACACATACAGGTCAATTAAATCCACATCATCTGGGTCTCTTATCGCGGACGAAAATTTAAGTTTGGTCTTGAACTCCTTTAACACTAGATAAGAGTGGTCTTCCTCCCGCACTGGTGCATACTTCGTCATGTTATACTTTGGTGCGTTTATTCTAACCTCGTCATTGGTTTCCTTGTCTGTGGCTTGTACTCTTGCGCGTTTAGGATTGAAACACTCTTTCACTACCGCTGGTCTGGTGTTCATTTCAGTGATGGTGTTCTCACCTACATTACCTATCGTTCCACCACCGATTCTGTAGTAAGCGTAGATACCGTTCTTGTAAGGTTTAGGTATTTTACCACTAACACCATTACCAAAGATAATCTTTGCTTTGTTATCCATATTCAGTACGACACGGAAGTGCTTACTGTCTGGAAGACTATCAATGAAATTATCTACTCTGTCCCACTGTGTAAAACCAGTACCTTCATTAATCAGCAATGAAACACTGGTGTATATTACAGGCGCGTATGCGAGTGTAAACTCCTGATTCTCAGCACCCGTACTGGTTCCGACTAACTCACTTTCGATTGTCTGTCCCTGTATTGCTTCTACGGTGTACAAATAATTACCGCTGGTGTCTTTCTCATTACCTAAACTTCCCGCTGGAATAACAAGGTCTTCTGTGGTCTCAAAATACACTTCACTGTCAACCTCTGTCTTAACAGTGTGCACTTTAAATCCCATGGGTATTGTCACAGCCTGTTTCTGTATACTGTTCAGCACAAAAACTAAGTCAAATATAGAAGGTGTTGCTTCTGCCGGGGTGTAACCCAGTGAATAGCTGTTTGCAAGTATATTTTCTCTTTGTTGCGCATACTGCAAAAACACTTCATTAGCTTGTGAATCCTGGTAGAAGTTAAGTATATCTATTCCCCGGCTGATTAACTCTAGTATGACGATTCCAGGGTCTAATTCTGACGTGTCCGTGTACTCTGGCAGGTATTTAGGCAGAGTGGACACAAGGTCGTTTCTCACGGATTCATAATCCCGGTTGGTGTAGTCTAACATATTGTTACCTACGTTACTCATTACTGATAACCTCCTATCTGCACCCTCGTTGTATGCAGATTACCACCGAAGTTTACAAGGTGGTATGTAATATCCGCAAATATGAGGTTTTTATCTTGTGTCACCTGTATATCATCAATTTCTAGGGTGTCACTTAAATGTGTCTGTATCGTGTCCTTGACTTCAAACTCCAAAAGACTTTTCGTGGTATCGTCATTAGGTTCAAATATCAATGTGTCTAAGTCAGAATACAGGTAGAACTCCATTAAACGTTCTCCCCGCTCTGTAGTCAACAACTGGTGTATAGCTTCATCCGTATGTGTAAAGGTGTTTGTGTTTGTAACACTCATAGCAATACCACCTCTCACGTTGATACGGAACGGGAAACTTATTCCCCGTATCTGCTTTCTCTCACTCATTAAATCACCTCTATCTTATATTACTGCCCGTCACTGTACCGGTTGCACTTATACTTCCTGTTGCGGTAATGTTGCCTTGTACTGCAAGGTTTCCTACTACTTCTACAACACCCCCACCAATTACAATTTTAGTACCCTGGTACATAATGACACGTTTTGTTTTACTGGTGGCAATGTCCTGTGGTGCTTTAGCTGTAGAATACCAGTTTCCAATCCACACAGGTCTGTTTAACTTACCTTCTTCAAACATAACCCATAAGGTGTCACCAACTACGGGAAGGAAACAATCACCTTCTGTATCGGCACAATACTGAAAACACGGTTCAGCCCAGCCAGCGGCATATTCACCTGTAACGCTAGGGACACACACTAAAACTCTGTATCTGTTCTCCGGGTCGTCTACACTTACTACTGTTCCTCTGTACATTCCTGCTAACACTTTACTACTCATTGCAATCACCTCTACACTTTATATACAAAATCAGTTTCTACCCAGCAGAATAACTCCCTCAGTAACACTTTGGTGTTATCTTCTTTTATCTTACTTACGGTCAACACACCGTTTGCTACAGGTGTTGATACACCTAACTCACTGGGGTCAAACAGTTTTACTTTATCACCTACTCTTAAAGTATCTGCATACTCTAATTCCACGGGTTCTACCCTGGGTTCTGGTTCTGGCCCGTTCAGTGTTACTATATCGTCCTCGGATAACTCTGTAGGTGTTTTCATGTTATCCGCAAACTTTGACTTTACAACACTGATTGAGACAGTGATACCAGAACTGGTATCTAGTGCCACTGTCTTATTAGTCACGTAGTAATTGCCACTCAAATACTTTCCCACGCCGTTTATTGCTACAGTATCTCTAACTTTGATAGCAAGTGTCTTGTTTGATGGAACCAAAGGTACTTCTGCGGTGAGGGTGTTACTCTCAATTTCTACCGCTTCTTTTTTGGCTTTACCTGCGGCACTGTCTTTCTTATCAGTACCTAAACCTCCGTTACTTTCCCCGGCAGTTCCATTACTTGCAGTGTTTGAGTTACCTCCTTTGGAAGTGGGTGCGTATGATGGTGTCCAACTACCTGTCTTTGGGTCATACTTCATTCCTGTAGGGTTATTACTTGGCCCTATTGGTTCATTATACGAAACACTCATAAACTACACCTCACTCCATTTTCCAGTCTTGTTATTGTACTTCATGTTCTTTTGACTGTCTGGTGTTACTTGACCGCCAGACGTTGACGAGGAACCTTCACTACCTCCTGCAACACTAGCACTGTCTTTTGCTTTCGTTGCTGGTGTTATAACGTCTGCCTTGCTTTCTACCTTCTTTGTCTCTTTATTAATCTGCGGACTAAAAGACTTTACACTGTAGTCATTACTCCTGTAATAAAGATGTGTTGACGGTTCACCTATTACAGCGTGTTTAACGTAGTACAAGGTGTTACCGACTAACTTAAACATGAAGTCCTCTATTTCGTCTTGCGCGAGTTTATCTATAAAATCCGCGTCTGTTGTGTTGTCTTGGGCTATGGTCTCTTGTGTCTCAAAAGCATACCCGGCTTCGGTCACACACTGATAACCATATTCGGCGGCGATTGCCTGTACAACTGCGGCACTTGTGGTATTAGTCCAGGAACGCTTTTTCTTGCCACGGGTCATACGGTATGTTTCATCAATACAGTTCAACACCAGTGTCGGATTTCCGTCTTCTGGGAAGGTTATATCTATTGCGGATATAAAACCAGAAAATGAATCTTTGGTGTTATTATTGAGGAAATACACGTCCGCTGTTATTGGCACATCATCTACGAAAATATCATCATTGATATATACAAAGTCCGGGTCTGTGACATTCACGGTCATGGTGTCTGCACCTTTACTACTGTGCATGATGTTTACGGCATTAATACAACTTCTTTGTTTGGTAGTTAAATCACTGCCATTCAGTGTCATATCATACACCGCCATTACATACTTACTTGCCACTCAATGTCACCACCTCGTCATAGGCGGGGACTATTAACACGTCCCCTACCTGTATTTCTAATTCACTTTGATACTGTGGGTTTGCGTCAAGTATAGCCCAATACAGACGTGAATCACCATAAGTCTTATACGCTATATAGTCGATTGTATCAAATTCCTTGAACACATAAGTTGTAGCTTTATCAATGTTGAATTTGTATGGTCTTCTAAACGTCAGAATTGGTGTTTCCCCGCTCTGTAAGTGTAGCTTACAGGAAAGATACCTACTACCTTGAAATAACACTGGAATCACCCTCCTATCGTTTTGAAGTTTATTGTGAACGTTGCTTCCATGACATTCAGCTTTCTATCGTGCATAGTCTCGTCTACTGTATACCCGGTCACAACACACTTTTTAACTGTGCGTCCGTATGCAACAATAACACTAGCTGGTTTTGTAAACACGGACGGGTTTCTGTCCTTCGGCATTAAACTCAATATGAATTTCTCAAATGACGCAATCTTACCTGTGGACGGATTGTCATACATATAAATTTCCATAGGAAATTCTTCTGCTTCACCTTTCACAAATGCAATGATGGGGTGGTGCATACCTACGGCTTCAATATTCACGTAGGTTGCATTTTTCCCGTGTTGAAAGTGTGTTGGGTTATACTGGAACTTTTTAATACTCCCGGTGTCCATGTTCTTTAAATAACCTTTGGTTATCTTTGCCATTAAGCATACACCTCCTTTTTAGGCTTTCTTGCCATAGCGTCTATTTCTCTCTTGCGCTCTGCATACTTCATGATGGTTTCTGCCATCTGACGCATTTCAGCTTCGGACATACCCTTCTGTGCTTGAATGACAATACTTCCTTGCTCAAACTTAACACTGTAATCGTCATGTGAATCTGCGGTTACTGCTGGCGGTGTTACCTGTGTAGGTACGGCACCAGCGTTAGGCACTGCTCTGTCTTGGTTATTTAAGAACTCGTCCAGTTTCTTTGTCATTGGTGCATTAACAACGACTTCGGACGGGTGCAATACTGCCGCTCCTTCTTTCTCTACATAACCACCAGTGTTCAATAACGGTATCTCTGGAATATTAACACCAATGTCTGTTCCCGGAATACTTATCTTATTCAGTGCACCAATAAACTTATTCGCAAGACCTATTACTGCATTGATAACAGTCTTAAAAATATCTTTCACGGCGTTGAATATGCCGGAGAACGTAGACACAACACCGTCCCAGGCTTTACCCCAGTCACCAGTGAACACACCAATGATAAACTCTAGTATACCGTTCACTACGTCCATAACGTCATTGATGATAGCACCAATTCCATCAACGATAGGTAACACTACATCAAGTATACCACTGATTAAGTCCATGACTATAGGAATCAGTACAGCTAACAGACCACCTACGATTGTGACTACATTACCCACAAAGGAACCAATGTTTCTTATAAGGTCTCCCAGCCATCCGTCCCATGCACCCTTTACCCAGGTGATTAACTTACTGAATATACCTAATATCTGGTTTCCTAGGTTACTGAACCACTGAATAATCTGTGGAAGGTTCTGCTGTATGGTGTTCATTAAAGGTCTAAGTCCTAATGCGTCTATCAGCTTATTTGCTAACCCGGACAGCATTTGACCTACTTTAATGATAACACCCTGTATAGGTTCTGGTATTGCGTTCCATATCTTCTCAAAGGCGTTCTTTATTCCTTCACCGTTATTGGTTATCAACGCTACTACTACAGCAATAGCGGCTATGATAGCACCACCAATTAACAGAGGAACACCGCCTATAGCACTTATGATAGGCCCGAATATAGCACCAATGGCACCCAATAATGTCCCTCCTACTTTCAGTAGTAAAGGTAATAACTTCGCGCCCAGACCACCAAAGATAGACAGTATAGGTGCAAGTACTCTACCGCCTAGCGCAATGACTTTAGCACCAAACAGGGGTAGCATTTTTGTAAACACACCCGCAAACAGACCAGCAAATAACTGTATACCTGCTGGTATCATGCTCCAAAGACCTTTGACTAACATAGGAAAGAACTTAATTATCATTGGGCCAAAGAAGGAGCCTAAACTCATTAATAACCCAAACCCGCCTTTGAACACACCCAACATAACACTGGCAAAACCAGAGGCGAATGAACCACCTTTGATAGTTGCTAAAAGACCTAACAACGCGGCAGATATATAACCTCCTAAAGACTTAAGGTCTAGGTTTTCAATCATACCCGGTATATTACCCAGGACTTCTTTCAGCTTGTCAAAGTTCATGACTACTAAAGCTATTCCTGCGGCAATAAGTCCAATAGGTGAGGTCATAGCACCAAACAGTATAGACACTATCTTAATTGCGGGTAATGCTACAAGTAAAGCACTTCCTATGATAGCGAATGTCTTTCCCGCGCTTTCCCAGCCAGACGAAAACTTGAACCCTACAAACTTATCAAGTAGTTCTGTAACCTTGTCTGTAATGTCTTTTAACGTGAATCCAAACGGTGTCATGGTGTTTGCTACTTGGTCTACAAAAGACTTAATGTCTTGTAGTCCTTGCTTAAACCCATTGATAAAATCAATCACGTTATACTTAAGGTCAAGTATTGTTTCTATGAAGGGCAATAGTCCCATGTCACGGGCTTTCACCCACATATCATAGGAAATTGTATCATCACTCAAAGCGTCTACTAACACAGTCCCTAAGAACATAACGTCTTGTATGAACGCGGTCAACACATCACGTATACCCAGAATGTTATTAGTCCAGGCTTCATACATTAAAAAGGCTATGGCTACAAAAGGTGCTATTGCAGATATAAGACCACCTACAGCGGTAATCATCATCTTAAATATACCTATACCACCTAACCCACTCAATCTGAAAAGTCCCAGGCTTACTTGTAACATGGTGATACTACCTACAAGTTTGAGTAACATACCTGCGGCGAGTAATGACACACCCGCTATACCACCAATGACACCTATCATGGCTACAAGTTTAGGGTGTTGTGCTACAAACCCTAATATAGGTTCTATCCACGTTGCTAGATACTCTGCAACCTTCTGAATAGGATTCATAATGGCTAACATAGCGTCAGCTAAAGACCTTGCTACACGGTCAAATATATCTGTCTCGTCCGCAAGTCTTTGTATAGGTGTGGTGAGAGTTGCAAGTATTTCACTAAACTTCTCAAACACACCATTATCAGATATTTTTGAAAACGTCTGGAACACTAAGTCGCCCATGTTAGATAACTGTTGCATAGGTGTTCCTGCAAGACCAGCAGTAAGACCAACCATGTTTAACTTCTCCATGAGGTCTGCTATCTGTCTTGTACGTTCTTCAATCGTTGCACCCTTATCTTCTCCCAGAATGGAGTTAATATCTAGGGACGCACCACGTTTCAATGAAATAGCGTTACCTTCTGCTATGTACTCATTGATAGCACCCATAGCGGCTCTAACACCAGTTCCGTATGAGTTACGCATTTGCGGGTTAAATGCGGCTAGGTCGGAAGCATAGTCCATCAACTTCTGTGTTGACTTACCACTTGTGCTTGTTACTTCCTCTAGTGCTTCAATACCATTTGCTTTCATCATAATGACGGCTTTTAACACGTCTTGATAAGCAAACACCGACTTTCTTGCATAAGTCATAATATTGTTTAACTGTTCCTCGGCAGGGTCAGCACCACCATACAATGATGTTAGCTGTGCTCTTGCAGAGTACATATCCATACCGATAGAAGTTATTTTATTACCGATTTTTTCGTAGGTGTTTAAAATTCCCGCTCCTGCGGATTGCATGGTATCACCAAACTGCATGAGTGTTGAACCAATAATACCCATGTTCGACAATCTACTCAGTGAACCTTCTACAGACGACACCATAGCGTCTGCGTTTTGCGACATTAAATTAAAGGTGTTAGAAACTTTATTCATACCTGCGGTTGCGTTATCGGTAAAATTAAGCACTAAACCTAGACCAAATGCGCCCATAGTATTAACCTCCTTTCTCTTATATTACAAAGTCCTTTTCTTCTTCTAGCATTTCATCAAGTGGTGATGGTTCCACTTTGTCTTTGCCCTTCAATGCAACTTCTTCTGCTCTTTTCTGTTTAAGCACCATTAAATACCACATTTTTCTTTCTTTAACGGAAAGTGCTTTTATTTCTGCTAAAGACCAGTGATAACAATAAGCAAGGGTGTGTATTTCCCATGCTCTCGCTTTTAGGTCACACACACCCTCTAATTCCTGGGCGAAAAATGTGTTTAAGTAAAATTTACATTTCCCACCGCAATCTTATAGGATTCACCGCACTCTGGACACTCAACCTCAGCTATTAACTCATAACCAAAGTTGTGCTCGTTTAAATCATCTTCCATATACTTTCTGTCTGATAATGTCATGTTACGGAACGTCTCAGCGTTAGTAACGACACCCTCAAAAGTAGCAAGCCTGGACAGTAACAGTGTAGTTCCCTTCGCGGCGTTCTTATCTGCCACTGGCATATACAGTTCACGGTCAAGACCATTAGGAAGTCTCATAGTGTAGTGAGTACGGATTTCTCCATTAATCTCAACACCATCTGGCAGGTCATTCTCCCATTCAGTCTCACCCAGATAGGGTTTGATGGGGAACTCGTCAATAGACATTTCCGTCTTAAGACGTGCGCTACACGCAGGACACATAGATTCTGTAGTGATATTATCACCTGTCAGCTTCTTACGGATTTCCATAAGGGCTAAGTCCTGGTCTGCAATGACTAAAGACTGTATCACTTCATACCACTTCTTAAAGCCCAACGTCTTTTTGTCATATGGGCCGATATGGGTGATACACCTGGACAGGATAACGTTGATGAACTTACCTTTATTACTTCTGTACTCTGGTTTGGCAAGTTCTTCTTCGTCAGCACCAGTAAGACCACGAATGTCATAGTATTTATAAGTGTCACCTGTCACTTCATCTTTAACACCTACTTGAAATGAAAGATTACCAGTGTTGGATTTCTGTGCAACACTATCAACCCTCTTTTCAACCGTCTTTTCTGCTACTTTCTTTTTAGGTACTAATTTCTTCAATTTCTTGTCCTCCTTGATGAAAGGTTGTTATTTTGTTTTAAGCCTATTATAAACCAAAATCCCCTAACTAGCAACAACTAATTAGGGGACTTGTTATGGAGAGTGTTATATTAGATTAGTCCAGGAAATACTCATGCTGGACGGTAATCTTTTCGATTGCCACATCATCACTGGTAGCGTCAAGGTCGGAACCCTCCCACTTACTCACCCACGCTTCGGCAAGTTTGTAAGTGCGGGACACATTACCCTGCCTGTCTAACATTTCAATGATGATAGTGTTTCTTGCGGAGGAATCCATAAGGGTCTTCTTCCAAAGTTCTTCAAGGGAACGGTCTGCAAAAGCACCACGCTCCATTGTGACTTCCCCTACCTTCGGTCTTCCAGACAGCTTGTGTGCGTAGTCATACCCACCTTCCTGGTATTCTACAACACCCATTTCTTTAGACAGCCCGGACACTTTCTGGAATCCGATTGAGGACGGCATACCGTTAATGGTGACACGGAACATGAACTTCTGTAACGGGTCACTTGCCGTAGTTCTAGCCGCCTGTACGTCTAACACAAACAGGTCTTTGATACTCTTAAACATTTGCTTTATCCTCCTTCTTACTGTGTCTCTAAGTTGTGGGACAGGTAGAACACCACAAACTCTGCTGGCTTGGAAAGTGCGTAACCTACCTTACACACAATCTGGTGGTTATCAATGACCTGCTGGGTGTTGATGGAATCATCACACTGCACAAAATAACTATCAGAACCGTCTTCTGCTTCACCAGCAAAAGCACCCTGTTTGAACAGGTCATACATGATACCTTCAACCTGGGTGGAAAGTTTGGTTCTGGTAAGTGCCTTATTCGGCTCAAACACGGCCCACTGTGTCTGTGTGTCCAGCGTGGTTCTCAGATACATATTAAACAACTGGTCGGACACATACTCCATATCTTCGCTGTCCATTGTTCTTGCGCCCCATACAACAATTCCGTACTCTGGCTTAACAAGGATAGCATTGATACCGTTAGGGCTTAACTGGTCTGTGTCTTCGCCAATCTTTAACTTACGGGTAAGACCTACAGCACCTACAACTACTGCTTCTGTCCCGGCAGGTGCTTTCCACACACCACGACTGTTAGCGATTCTTGCAATGACACCCATCACATGACCGCAGGTAGGACAATCAATGGTAGCATTGGAAGACACAGACAACGGGTCAGACACTTTCAGCCACGGATAGTACAAAGCACCGGGAGTACCTGCAATAGCTGTCTTGTAGGTCTTGATTGCGTCAACGTCTGCTGTCTTAGCACCATCAAGTACAGGGAACAAGTCTCCATTTCTGCGGTTCTTACAGTAATCAATCAAAGCTGTGGTGAGACCTTCGCTTGTCTCTCCCGGAATTGCGATAGGTCTTGCGTCTTCAATCTCGTCCAGGTTCACAAGCATACCTTTGTAAATATCGTCTGTTAAATCTTCGGTGCCGTCAGCACCACCAGTTAAAGCAAAAGCAGTTTTATAGGTGTTAGCTGTAAAGTTACCAGCAACGACATTAATAAACTGGCTGTTATCGTTAATCCAGGTCTCATAGAACTTGGGACTGGTAGCTGTCTTTGTCAGCCGGGAAAACTGCTCTTTCTTCTCAGCACCGATATACACGATACAGTCAACCAGTGCAGAATCTTCTGTGTTCACCTGTAACACGACTTTGACTTTATTGCCCCACTTACCTTTGTCTTTGGCATTGATAACCAAAGGTGATTCATCGGCAGTTGCACTAAACGCGGATGCCTTTGCGGTGGTAGACGCTACACGCATAATGTAAAGGTCTGCACCCTTACTTACTTCACCAGCGTTCAACACAGCGTTTACGTTCTGGAAAAAGCCATACACAGAGTATGCTAAATAGCTGTCTGCAAGGAAGGGTGTTTCCATGCCATAAGCAAACTTCTCAATGTATTCTTCCCAGGACGATACTTTTGTGGGAACACCAATCGGCCCTCTCTGTGTAACACCAATCAGAACACCAGTGGTTGCACTGGAACCTTTATTTGGGGACTTTGAGGTCTTAGTATTAATAACTTTGACCTGCGGTGTTAAATACTCTCCTGCCATTATTTCTTACCTCCTTCTTTGTTGTCATTCTGTACTGGTGCTTTCTTCGGTGAAGCACTTAACATCACTTCGCCCGCGTCTTCAAGGTCGTGAATCTCTTTAGATACAAGAGCGTCCGCGACTTCTACGGTCTTACGGGGAAATAACCTTAACGTGGTCTTGTCGGAAAGCGTGATACAGTGATAGCAACCCTTAATCTCTCTTACAATCACTTTAATACCTCCGTGTCAAATGAAACGTCTGTTACCATAGGTGCGTCATATACTTCACCTTCATAGTAGGTGTATATACTGTACACTTGTGAACTATGGAACAACCTGTAGTTATCTGCTTCTTTATTTTCTTCCACCTCTGTCTGTGATATAACACCTGTGCGCTCTAAACACAAAAGCGTTGTATCAAGTCCTTTGCTGTCTTTCACGGGAAGATTAAACCATTTACTGAAACTGCTGGACAACAACCACTGCTCTGTCATTATGTTAAACTCGCTCTGTGTATCAGACCAGAAGTCAATGCTGTAGGTGTATTCTACTGCGGTTCCGCTTTTCTGCATTGATACGGTCTTATTCACTTTATCTTTGCCTAACACTATTTCAGTGCCGAATGGTGATTGTCTTGTTGGGTCTTTTGTAAACCCGGTGACATAGACAGAAGCACACGGTTTAGTTACCTTCTTAAAATCTGTGTCATACTTGCGCACAAACACATTTATAATCTTACCGTTCACTTTGACTTTGGACTTGATGTATTCAATCAAGGCCCGGTCAATTTCTTGTCTGTCTACAGTATTAGGGAAATACTCTGCTATGATGTTACACCCTCCCTTCTACTATGTCTTTTAATAAGTCGGCCCACTCATTTTTAATAAGTCCTTCGACTTCTTCAAATGTTGGTCTTATCAATGGTCTGGGTGGTATACGTGATGTGCCGTACTCTAACCATATCATTAGGTCACTTAGTTTAACACCCTTTGGTGTTCTTTTCCACGCGCTTGCACCTACAAACAGTGTAACACCATATGTCGTAGACTTTACTTTTCGGACTTCCAAATTATCTCTTAAAAACCCGGTTTCTACATAAATAGTGTCATGACCTTTACGCTGTATTGTCTGCTGGCTTAATGGCGTCCATGGTAGGTCTTGTGCGTCTATGTGTCCTTTGATACGTTCAAGTATCATATCACCGTTCTCGTACAACTTGGCTTTAAATGCGGGGTTTAGTCTTGCACTGGTATGCTTTAACACAACACCCGCTTTCTGCCACTGTCCAGTCTTTTTGAAACTCACTGTATTCGCCATTACTGCACCTCGTTACACAAGAACTGATAGAACAGATACACACCTTGTATATTTGTTTGTGGCTTTATGTCTTGAATCTCATACTCTGCACCTTGGTACTCAATCTTTGCTTTCCGCAGTATATCAAGTCCCTTCTTAACAGATAGGTCAATGTTATTGTCTAAAAACACCTTCGTAGGGAATCTAAACGTTGCGTTATAACTTTTACCCTCAGTATCGTCACTCAGTTCATGCAGTGATAAATCTACCTTTGCTGGTAACGTTAAAGGTGGTAAGTATATTTTATCTCCCACGACTTCGCCATACACTTCATTTATGATAGTGTTGTCTGTGTCCAGGAGAACTAGGTCTACAGTTGTGAACACTGTGTCCCACAACTCTTTCATGCCGTCAAGAAACGCTTTCTGTATGGACAGGTCTTGTGCCATGACAACACCCCCTTAAATACTAACGTCCGTATAGTCAACTAACGGCTCTACGTCCTGTACTGTGGGAAGTGTGTTTATTGTTACTTCATCTGCACCAATTAACCCGCTCATTTCAACACCCGCTACGGCAATGTGGTATTCAGTACCCGGTAACAGGTTACTTATACGACACTTACATTGGTGTACGTCCTTGATGGTCTTAATCAGTGTTGAACCTGGGGTGATTAAATTCTTGCTCCCGGCGTACTTGTCAACAATAGGTTTGCTGGAAAAGTACACACGGTAACAAGCGAATTTGCTAAACGAACACGTCCAGCTAATTTCTACTTTGTCCTCGTACACCCTGTCTACATAAATAAGAGGGAATGGAACGGAACCATGCTCATAATTGTACTTGGTGTCATACCGACTTGGTAACAGTACATTATAAGTTGATAGTGTTCCATTTGTTCCACTCCCTCCACCGTCTTCAAGGTAATCTTGGTACTCTTTATCAACTTGCGCAATAAGTTTCATAATAGAGTCAAATTTACCTTTTCTCATTAACTGGTTGTTATTGTCTGCCACTAAACTAAACTGTGGTGCGAACTTACACGCCATGGTGTAGTACAGTTCCTTTTTAGCAAGTAGCATTAACGGGTAGACACTCTCAGCAGGTAAACGTTCCAAAGTAGGTATCTGTGGAAAGTCCCTTGTCATTGCAATCTGCAAGAACAGGGTTAGGTCTTCATCAGTCATACTTAAGAAGTCCGTACTTTCCACAACATCACCTGGGGTAGAAACACTGACTGATAACCTCAGATAATCAATAAGGTCTTTTACAGTCATTACTTCCCCCTTTCTTACTTGATTAAAGAGGTCTTAACAGGTCATTCTCCCGCAAAACGTCTTTAACATTCTTGGGAACAAGGTAGGTCTTTCCGGGGTACATATCATACCTCTCACCGCCGACTACAAACTGCTTGTGACAGGAAATACGGACTTTGACAAGTGCGTCCGGGGTGTCTTTCTTAGGTGTAGAACCTACAAAGTGAACACCAGCTTCGGTCTCTGTGTCTTCGTCTTCTTCCTCATCCATTTCTTCCATAGTGGGGTAGTTAAAGGTAACGCCAGTCTCGGCTTCTGTCTCGTCTTCGATGTCTTCTACGGCGGGGGCTACTTCCCCGTCTTCTGCTGTATCTTCGGAAAATCCTTCTGTGATGGTATCTTCTACATTGTCGGCACCGTCTTCTAACTCTGTGTCGTCAACGTATGCTTCTCCTGTGGTGTTGGTATTTGGTGCTGGAACTTTTCTCCTGGGTGGCTTTGCCATGATACGTCCTTCCTTTCTGCTTCTCGTTCAAATTTTAAGCCGCTGGTGTAGGTGTGATAGTACCCTCAACGGTCTGTGTAGTGTTATCGGTCAGTGTAAAAGTCAACGTAAGTTTATTACTCGCGTCAATCGTACCTGTAATGGTCTTTACACCTACACCGGGTGTTCCGCTGGTCTGCAAAGTGTTGATGATTTTTGCTAAATCGTCCGGCTTAGTGCCAGCGTATAAACACGCTCTTTTAATTTCTGCTAACGAATAGGCCATTGTGTACCTCCTTCTTATGCGGTCTCGATTACAACACCGTAGTTGTCATGCAGTTTGCCAACACCAAAGATGGAGTACCATGCAAGGCTTCTCTTACGCCCAAAATCTTCTACACCATTATCTCTTAGTTCGACAGGTAAAGACTGTGCAAGACCATAGTAAGCTTCACCAAAAATGACTGCCTGATATATATTAGTCTTATTCTGAGAGCCACCATCACCGGCACCTTTCTTAAGCTCAGCTTTGTAGCCAGGGTCGTCCTCAGGTGCGGCACCATTGCACATTAAAGTAGTCTGGATGAAACGTGTGTTGTCAATACGACCAATTTCCCCAGTGAACGGAAGTGTAGGTGCACCATAATTGGAGGTGTTAATCCATGCGGCGTCGTCACGAATATCTCTGGCCTGATGTGGGTGTACGAAACAAATCCAGTCAGTACCGTTGTACATAGGTGCATTGTTAGTAGCCAGAATCTCGATACAGTCTTTGATGGTGGCAACTTTCAGCTTACAGGTCTCGTCCAGGTCTTTTCTTGCGGCCACTTTGGTGCCATCACCTTTGGACGCATACACACGGTTCATACCAGTCAACGCACAGTCTCTTAACTCGGTGTCCAGGACAAGGGCGTAGTCACGTCCTAACAGGGTAGTGGTGTTCTGCATAACGTCCAGGAAAGAAGAACGGATAAGCAGTTCAGAAGCACTTACAGCATTGCCGTATTCCTGTACGGTAATCTGCTTCAAGGAATTGCTTAACGCCTGGGTCTTCATGTCCGTCAACTCAGTTAAAGCACCACCCAGCTTAAGGTTGTCCCAGGTCAGCATATTGATGGTAAGTCCCGGCTCAACTCCTAACTCTGTCTTAATCGTGGCGAACTGATAGAACATCATCAAAGGCATGGCCTTGTACTCAATCTCTTTAGACCATACTTCACGAGTGCCGTAGTCCAGCTTATCAGCGGCGGAATTGTCATCTGTTTCTACCACTGCTGTAGCAACCATTCCTTCGGCGTGTACGTCCATAGTAAACAGACCCGTCAGAATGTCTGCTACACTGTTAAATAACTTGTTTTTCTTCATGTTAAATCTTTACCTCCTTGGTGTTGTGGTTTACTTAAATCCCATCTTTTTGCGGTACTCTTTGTACTCGTCAGAACGCACGTCCATGTTCTTAAGAACACTTAATGCTACTGCCGGGGACGTAGTAGTAACCTGCGGGTTAGCGACTGGGGGCTGTTCGGTGGTCTGCTTCTTGGTGTTGGTCTTCTTAGTAGCAGTACCTTCCTCTGGCAGACCTAAATCTTTGCGGGTCTTCTTGGACTTCTCAATAGCGTCCGCTAAAGCAGTGTCCACTTCTTCTACTGTAGTTCCTTTGATGTTGTCCGCAAACACTGAAAGCAGAACATTACTGTTCTCGTCCTTGACCTTCTTTATGTAGTCTTTAACCTCCTGCTCTTTTTCCAGTTCAGCGCGAATCTCTGCACGAATAGCAGTTTCGTCCGGTTTCTCTGCAAGTTTACCTTCAAGTTCCGCAATCTTGGCGTTCAAGGTCTGGATTAACTCCGGGTCTTCAACACCTTCTAGCTTTTCTTTGAGTGCTTTGACCTCTTTCCCTAACTCAACCTTCTCGGCGGTCACTGTCTCGTAAAGACCTTTATACTTTGCTACTTCCTCTTTGAGTTTTGTAATCTGAGGATATAACTTGTTCTTTTCCTCTGTCCTTACCTGCGCTATGAGAGCGGCAATGTCAACGGACGGAGCGGGAGCAGTAACAGGGGCCGGGTCTGCGGGCGGTTCAGTCTTCGCGGGTTCCTCACCTTCTGCGAATACGTCCAGGGTCATTCCAACAACCAACTTGTCAATCAGTCTTTTAACAGTATCTTCTGCTTTCTGTACAAGTCCTTTATACATTTTTACTTCTACCTCCATATGGTTTATTGTATGTCAGTTATGATACCATTATTTTACGGTGTTGTAAAGAGGTTTGACTATAAAAAGAAAGAACACCCTCACTTGGAAGGTGTTCAATCGCACTAATTAGACATACCGTTACTGCCTGTTATTTCTGTTCTTACCTGCTCTACAGGTGTTTGTCCATTTGTGAACCCGCTGTTCAACTGGGGGTCTTGCTCTCCCATCTGTGGGTTGATACCATATACGTCTGGGTGTTCTGCCCTATCTTTGTCTATGGCTTTAATTCTTGCTTCTGGGTCTTCTCTCTTAAGTCTTATTAAAGCACCACGTCTGTCTTCAAGTCCCATCTTCATTTCCATCTGAATCTGCTGTAACTCTAACAGCATATCTTTAGGCAACGTGTCTGGAAGTCTTACTTCTGTGGTGTAGAACTCTTTATTTGACACCGGGACTGTTTCTGTGGTCTCTTTAATTTCCCCGGTCACTTCGTCTTCTTCCTTCGTTGTGATAGTAACAGACGTAGGGTGTTCAATAAGTCCCTCTATCTCACTGATAAGAATTATTAAACGGTTTATTGCTTCAATCCCGGACTGTGTATTCTGCCGCTTAATTTTCACCTGCTCAATCAACGGAAGGTTGATATACTGTAGTGCAACACCACTGGTATTACTGATAGCTGTAGCACCACCTAAAGACTGACTAGGTACACTTGCTATCTGGCACATTTCCTCTTTGGTATCGTCTACATATGCCCTTGACGCGCCTAACTCACTCTGCATTTCAAGGTTCTGTACTTTCGCGTCTTTGGGTATACCACCCCACATTTTATTCGCGCCCTTTTCAAGACTACCAATCTTTGCACCATACACAATCGTGATGGGTGCGGAATGATACTCAATGATTTCCGATATATCACTCTTTTTAAGATTCACTTCCATATTAAGAGGAATAATATCATCAAGGTCTCCACGTCCCCAGGTGGTGTCTGCGTCACTTAAATTCTTTATCTGCACAAACGGTATGATACCATATCTATTAGGGTAGGTCTTTGATACACCATTGTCTGTAACAACACAACTATCTTTAGTCCATACTTGCTTATACTGGACTTTAGTCAGTGTGGGTCTACGTGTTAAACCTACTGAGGTGTAGGTGTCATAGTAGTACATTAAAGTAAGTTTCACCAGCTTTGTCTTATCGTGTTCATCATAATCCGCAAACACTGTCTTACTGTTATGAAGTAACAACCTTATGCGGCCCTTCGGATAAAAACCGAATGGGTCTTCAAACTCTCCCGGTTCTTCAAAACGGACTTGAACCCACGCTCTGGCGGTGATTGCTTTCATCTGACCTATCTCAACGGTTAGGTCATATTGATTATTATTCACCCACACGTTGTTAAGGTAGTCTAACAGTGTTTCACCATCTTCTGTCAACACTTCTTCGTCTAACTTCTTGTTCACTGTGATGGTGAATGAATTACCTAACTCAAACGCTACATACTTATCCACGAACTTTCTACAGTAGTTCACGGTAATCTCTGGTTTGTCCTGCTCTGGCAGTTCTTCCCAGTGATACCCCTTATAGAAGTTCCACGCTCTTATCTGGTTTTCAAGGTCTTCTTTCTGTTTGGTGGACAACTCACCACTGCTTAACACCGGGTCTAATAAGTAAGACGGTGTACTATCAAGTGTCCTGCTGAAACTATTCATTTGTTACCTCCTTCTCATTCTTCGCGCCGTCAAACAATTACGTCTGTTGTTTGCGGTCTTTTCGTTTGGTGTCTTCTTCATGAACTTATTTTCCCGTGTCTCTGTGTTATTTTCTTCTCCCTTACTACTAGCACCCCACACAGCTAAAGCCCAACTGTCACAGTAATCATCATGGTCGTCTTTCCCGGAACCGTGGCAACATACCATGTGTGCACCAGACCAACCTTTTTGTAAATCACCTAACTGCTTCATGAATGACTTATACTCTTTGGTCTCTTTCGTAGCTTCACCGCATGGAACTCTTGCGCGCCCGGAAGATATTTCTGTATCTAACAGCTTGTACAGTTCGGACTTAGACACCGTGGTGAAAATGTATGGTATGACTTCACACCTTAAATTTGCTCTTAGTCTATGGGCCAAACTTGCCTCTCTGGTTGCGTCACACACAACACGGACTACCCAGAAATTGTTTAAGTAGTGTATTATCATGTTGTACTGAATTTCATAATCCGGCTCATTTGCTATACAACACCAGTCTACAATAAAGGTGTTATACGCTTCATACATGATTCTTTGCCCGGAATCTTCTGTACGTTCTTCCATGATAACAGGCATAGACCAGTCTACCTCTACTATGGTGATAATGGTATCGTCATTCTTACCACCTACGTCTATACCAGCAACGTGTTTAGCTTTCTTGTCATAAGAAACACGTTCAAGCATTGGTTCACCATTTGCAACCTCAAACTTATCTATATCAACGAACATACCACGTTCAATAATCCACTCTAAGCAGTTATGACTAGCAAAACCATTAGCGACAAAGGTTCGTGTAGAAGTCCTTATAGGTATAACTGTCTGAACACCTATAAACTGCTTTTTTATAACACATGGATGTGTAAAACCTCTACTAGCATAATTTACACATCTGAGAGTACCTAATCTATTAACATCAAAATTATTCAGCAATCTTTGTGGTCTTACTGTACCTAAAAATCTATACAATTCATATTTACCACCTGTTAAGTACAAATGATGAACAGAATCGTAACCTTCTCTATGCTCTACCCGTTCACCATAAGTAAACCCTAAATCTGTTAGATACTGTTTTACTTTTTTAAGCATAGCATTGTTACGCTGTGAAAATGACACTTGACTGATTTTACCTTTTAACTGGCACACACAACCTTCCCCGTCAAATGCGGCGGATAAGTAACCTATCTTATAATTAAGTTCATCTGGGGTATCCCACACGTCACTTACTTTATATATCCGGTCAGTAAGCATTAAATCTTCTGTCTTCTTCCACTGTGTTCTACTTCCTGCGGTAAACACTAACCACATATGTTCAGATGAACTTGTTACACTGGTTCCATCTTCAAGTGTCAACTTATAACAAGGTCTTTGTATCACACCCACATCTTCAACAATAGACTCTCTGAATCTTCTTTGTCCATACTTACTTGGTACATTTTCATCAAAACCTATCAACTTATCTCCCGGTTTAATTTGGTCTGCCCTTACGTGTCGTAGGTCTGCTGTAAGTATACGCGTTTCTGGTGTAACACAGTACGCCATTCTAAACTCGTCTGAGTTTTCGCCTAAACGCTTCATTTCCTGTTCAACATACTTGGCGTACTTAGGGTTATACTTAGCGGCCACTTTATAGTCATACTCAAAATGGTTCCGAACAAGTGTAGATATATTACTGCCACGCTTGCGGTACTCTTTTTTCTTCTGCTCGTAGTTGGTCTTGTTACGCTGTATAGCGTCATAAAAATCACCCTTAAAGGTGGTAGCAGTACCAATCTTAACTATGGTGGCATTATAAGCGGCGCCCATTGGGTGTATACTATTGGAACTTATCATACCGTTTGCTATAAAGTTCCTACCTTCAACACTTAAACAGTACGTGTGTTCCTTTCCAACATACTCAATACTCTTTACAGCACAAAAACGCATTTCTTCGGAATAGTATTTAGACACCTCTCTATCTTCTTTATCTTTGACTGTTTCAAATGCTTCATTCAAATACACTTGCTTTCTAAACAACACAAATTCCTCCGCAAACAACCTTATGTCATGAACTGACTTAATGTGGAGTACCCATAAAGTCTTTGAGTTTTTAGATAAACCTCCTGTATTATCAACACTGTGTATTGTAGAGTGAACACCAAAACGACTAAGTATTTCTTTTACTTGTTCTACAAGGCATTTTGATATTCCTGCAAAAGATATAACAGGTTTAGTACAGCAACACTCTACACTACCGTCTGTTTCTATAAGTCCTTCTATAAGACCTCTATAAAACTGTTTTGAATACAGAGTGTTTTCCGGCAACTTTTTATCAACACCCGTTTTATCGGCTAAACCATACCACATAAAGAAGTTCCTAAGTGAGTTAGAATACTTCTTATTTGTTTCAGTAGAAAAACACACCTCTAACATACCATTCTGTTCATTGTAGTGTGTTTCTGTCATTTTTATATCCGGGTCTATACATCTACGAATAGTATCATAAAGTCTATTACACGTAGGTATATCACCTATAAACTTAGGTGTCGATACTGTGCACCCGTCACCTAAGAAATAACCTAAAATTAACCCTTCTTCGTAGTCATTCTGCTTTTCATCTGAAAAGTAAGGCAATCTCGCAGGTACACCTATTCTTAAAGGACGGTCATTACACATACTGTCCTTTATTTGATTTACAGTCCTAAATGCACACTTCTCGCCGTGGGTCTTTTGGTTATACGTGTAAAACTGATGGTTTTCTGTAGCTTTTATAGTCTCCCCGTTATCTAGTGTTATCTCATATACGTCTTGAACGCCATTATCTAAATACTCTTTGGGCTTTCTCACCTGCAAATAAGACATTGTACTGTCATAGCACACAACACTATCTGTTTGGTCTTTTACTATTTCATCAAGCCTTTTATACTTACCACTATCAGTCAGCACAAGTGTGTCACCAGTCAAACACTTTCTAATCTTATAGTTGGATATGTCTTGACATTCCTCACATATAATAAGTTTGAAAGATTCACCCTCAATGTTGGACTGGTCGGACGCTGATATACACGTAACGAAAGAACCGTTAGACAGTGAACACGTTTGCCCGTTGGACGTGTGGAAGTATAGATTAAATTCCGGGTCTTGCATTACTGCTAATGCGGTCTTACACTGCAACCGCTGTCTTACACGGTTATAGGTAATCTCTGCTTGTCGTTTACCGGGCGCGAATATACCAACCCAGAGACCGTCTTTGAACATTTCAAGTCTTGTGTCTCCCGCGAACATTGGCATATTGGCAAGCTGTGGCAACATAATCATAAGACCACCAACTGTTATTGCTATGGTCTCTGACTTACCAGATTGTCGCGCAAACAGGGCTGTTATTTCTTCACCGTCATTTAACAGTATTGAACGGATAACCCTCTTTGAGAACTGTGCTTGGTACGGGAACATAGTCTTGCCAGAATATAGCTCACAGAAATTAAATATCATGTTCACTAGGTCTGTAGTCTTCACTCTCCCGGCAAACACTGTGACCTCTATAACTCTAACAAGTGTACAATCACAAAGGTCTAACACCCATGACAGCAGAAAACACAGTGTTATTTTCCACCACAAAATAAAACGTCCCAATTTATGAGACACACAATCACACCCTTTCTTACATAAAAATAAAGCCAGCGGCTTTAATCACCGTGGCTTTATTATACACTACTATTAAGTTTATTTCCAGCACTTAATTGCTGTCAAAGGTCTGAAACTGTATGCCACACTTGGGACAAAGATAGTGTGTAGTCCAACTCTCATGCCCATCTGGATTGCTGTAGTGGTTTGATGAACCTTCTACCCACCAATGGGAATCTAAATCACAGGTATCCCAACCGCATAATGGACAACAAGTATCTCCATACTCTGGCTTACCTCCATACAGAATGTGGTCATATAGTATTGGCAAATATATTCTTCTGCGCACCCACATTTTAAATACGTCCCAACGGGTTAGGTGCTTACCACCTTCACAAGTGGCATACTTGGTGTTTCGTCTTAATGGGTATTTGTAGGTCTTATTCCTTCTGATTGCAATTACATTCATGGTGTCGTCCTCCTGTGTACAGTCTGCATAAGTCACGGTAAACTTTTGTCATTTCAGACTTAGGTTTAGCCGCTTCTATATAAGTCAACACAAGAAGTCTATCACGATTTACACTACCTGTCAATGTGTTCCCTCCATGTACAATCAGTGTTTAACTTGTCTGGTCTGAATCTCACAAAACGGGGATGTCTTAACTTACCTGTATCATCAAATATACCGTTGCACTTGATTTCTACAGTCTCACCTATGTGTGAATCTGGATTATCAGATAGGTATTTTCTAACGTCTTCGTCATACCCGGAACACTCACCTATTTCAACTACTTTAACATCAACACCATTAAACACAAAGTCTTCCACCACAAACTTCTTTTTCTTAGGCAGTTTCTTTATCTCGTCTTTAGTGATGATAACACCAAAACGCATAGTGCCTACCCAGTTTTCAGCAAAATACTTGGACACGGGCTTACAGTTGACCACATTGTCTTCTACATACTTAAGGTCTTCCTCAATGGAGGTGTCCCACAACACTTCGTCTTCGTCTTCCCAATAACGCCAAATTTGCGGGTCTGGGAATTTACCTTTGTACTCTTTGGTAGGTGGTGTGAATCCCATTATGAAAGCGTCAACTGTCATAGTCTTTTTAATCTTCTGATAAGCCCTTGTGCGCTTATCTTCTTCATACACACCGTTGCGGTCTTTAATCATAACACCTTCCCCACCTGTAAGTACAATATACTCGTAAAATGCTTTGCGTGTTAAATTGTAGGTGCCGCTTTCTTCTGTGTGTTTTCGCTGTGCGTTTATCTCACGGAACAACGTCACATATTGACTATGCTCTGAACGCTCTGTAATGTCTTTTAACAGTCTTTGACCGTCTTTATCGGTCAGTTCTTGCACTTCACATATTCCCTCGTAGTATGGGTGTTCTATGACGTAGGGTGACTGTAGCATTTCTATAACCTCATGAAGCAACTCTTTTCGCTTGATAAGTGGTAAGTTCTCCACACACTCACCTTTATAATACATAATGTCAAAAGCGTTCAATACAACGTGACCATATTCAAGCTGTCTGCTTATCGCTTCCTCTACTAAACAGTTTAAGGTACTGGACACTTCTTTAAACTCGTAACCGGGTATTCTCAACTCACCGTCAATTATCGTCCCGGCCCATTCTTCATCAAATATTAGGTCACGCAAATGTGGCAAACGGTCTGTGTCTTCTGATAGCCATTCAGTGACTACACTCTTACTGCGCCCAAACACACGGGAATATGAAAACTCGTCATAATACATATGAAGCGTGGCCCGCTTACCGTCCAGCTTTTCTTCAATCAGTTCCAGTGCGTCTTTAAAGTGCTGGTTCTCTGTGTCTTCTAACACTTCCTTTGCGGTCATTGGGACTAAATACATTACCTCGTCTGCTTCATACATTTTAGGTGTGGTATAGTCAGAGAACATAGGTGACGTGGCCCGGTACTGTGTTAAATCATAATACCCGCGCGGTTTCAACTTATGGAAAATCATACAGTACCTTCTTCCTCCGCTAAGTCTTCTACATTACTTGAAGACAGGTCTTTACTATGCACAGCTTTCAACACTTCCTGGTAGTCTTTCTTATTGGACAAACTCTGTCTTAACCACATTGCGGTCTTAATATATAACTCCGCAACTTCACCCTTCGCGTTCTGTTCAAAGTAGTGTATTGCTTTCTCTTTGGTGATAAACTTAGGTACTGCACCTGTGTAATTCAAAGGTGTTTCAATGGTGCGCGGTTCCTCGTCTGCTACAGACTCACCATATAACTCTTTCTCTGCTTTTATGTCTTCTTCAATCTGGTGCTGGAACCTTCTCGGCTTGTGGGAAATGTTCTCCACGTTACGGGTCATTCCAGACACGGTAGTTACGTTATTAACTCTCATGGTCTTTTCCTCCTTTGATTTCATTCATGGACGCGAACAACTCATACAACGCACCCATGTTAGGGTAACAAACACTGTTATTAAGCAACATATCCTTTATTTCATGCAATGGCATTATATCATACTTTTCATTTAAAGACACTGATAACCGCGCAAAATAGGGCATATGTATGGCAAGCGTGGTTACTACCACGTAACAGTCATTGAGATAACATGCACCTATTGGAAGTGGTGTTGAATGAGATACATAGTCTTTTCTTATATCCGCAACACGAACTAATTCCTTATTTACTACAGTATTGAGTGTTTCAAACGCCGACAGCATGATAAGGTCATAGAAATTCTCACGGTCATATGATTCTATCGTTGTACTGCCATCATACAGGAACCCTTGCGGATATGCAGGATATTCACCTTTCAGAATACACTTATCATACACAATCAAATTGGTGTGTTCTGTCTCCCGGATAGACGTGTACAGCTTAATCGGTTTCCGATAGAAGGTTATATGGGTGTCTTCTTTGGCCCGCTGGAACTTATCGCGTATCACATTAAATAACGGCTCATTCACAACACCCGGTCTATGATTGCGGATAGTTTCTTCACCGCACAGGGATTCACTCTGGTTGTGTCTGTCCTTGTACAGTTTGGTGTACGTCATAAGATTGTCGTCAACGTCTTTGGTGTCTATGAAAAGACCACCTTTGGGTATTCTTCTATACTCCATCATATGTGTATTTCCTTTCTATATTACAAAAGGGAAACACTCGTCAGCGTTTCCCTTTGTTTTAAATGTGCGCACAAATTAAATTATAGATTAGGTCTTTCCCAGGCTGTCTTATTACTCGGCTTCGTTCTCGTACTCGGCACCGCACACCGGGCAAACAAGAGAGGAACCGTCTTCGGATTCTTCGCAGATATATCCGTGGCAAGCAAGCATACCATTCACATAGTAAGCGTCGTCTGTGCCATCATAGTTATCACCTTCATCATCAATGAAGCGACACTTCATGTCGATATAGGCTTCAACCAGTTCTTCGTCACCTGCTTCGGACAGGTCAGCTTCATCACCATAGTACGCGGTGAGTGCTTTCTTAATCATAGCCATCTTCAAGGTCTTTGCTTTTACCTTCTTGTTGGTCGCGGCTTCAAACTTCTTGATAGCGGCGGCTCTTTCCTCCGGGATTTCCTCATTGTTCTCGTAGTCATTCAGAGAATCGTAGATACTTTCCTCGTCCTCGTCTTCATCTTCTTCGCCGTCCAGGTCAATCACTTCGTCTTTAACACCTTTGATAACACGGGCAATCAAAGCAGTTCTCTTACCCTTGGACGGAAGACCTGCCTGTTTAAGCAGTTCTGCAATCTCGCTGTCTTCCATGTCTTTTACAGCTTCGTTGACCTGTGCGGTCACTTCATCTTCTTCTTCGTCTTCCTCTTCTTCTTCAACGGGTGCAGACTTCTTGCTTGCGGGGGTCTTCTTCCCAGCAGGTGCTTTCTTCTTGGGTGCTTCATCCTCGTCTTCTTCGTCTTCGTCCGGGGCTTCAACACCATAGGTCTTAAGAATGTCGTTGACAATCTTCTCACGGGAACCCATTGCAGTAACACCAACGGACTTGGCGTACTTCTTCATGTCGTTGTACGGCATATCCATGAGTTCTTCATAGGTGTACTCACCCGCAGAACCATCTTCGTCCTCGTCTGCGGTCTTCTTCGCTGGGGCGGACTTTACAGGTGCTTTCTTCTCACTTGCTTTTCTTCCCGCAGGTGTCTTCTTTGCGGGTGCGCTGGTCTCGTCTACGTCTGCACCTTCTGCTTTGATTGCCTCTGCAACCATGTTCAGTCCCTTAATTGCTTCTTCGATTGCTCCCAGTAACTTTTTGTTCATTTTCTTTTCTCCTTTTCGTGGTGTGTTTTTGTTGTTGTGGTGTTACTATAACACACTAGATTCAGCGTGTCAACACCACATTTCACTTTCTCGTCTGCGTCCTAATCTATTAATTAAGCGGGGCAGTTAATAACGCACGTATGTAGGCCGCCTTGTCTTCTAGGTCTTGTAACAATAAGTATAAGTCCTGTAAGTGTTTCTGGTATACAGGGTCTTCTTTCACCTTAGCGTCTTTCACCATCATATCAACAACTTTGTCTTTTGCACTTTCTACATTGACGTAGGTGGAGGCCAGTAAATTTCTAAGACCTAAAAGTAACGTTGCGTTCATACCCTCGCAATATTTTTTAAAATCTTCGCGGGACATATCTACCACTTGGGCAAATGTTGTGTCCTCGTTTGTGGACGTTTTCTGATTACTGTTAGATTCTAACACATTATCGGTCATTTTGCAAACACCTTTTTAAACCTTTCTCTCCGGTGGTTCAACGACCACGTTAATTAACAACATTGTAACTAGCACTACACATAGTTTAACAGCGTCCATGTATTGTTCACAATAGACTTTATACATGACTAAAACCAGCAATACACACACGCTGAGTAGGGACACTACCGTGATAAGCACAAACAGCCATGCAAACGCATTTAAAAGCGTTCTGCTGATTACTGTTTCTACTTTTTCTTTAATAGGAAGGTCTTTCAATTCAACCTTCGTTCTTTTTGCACGTAAAGAACTTGCCATCTTTAGTTATTACCTCCTTATCAAATAGATAAAACTGCTCTGCTTCTAATAAGTAGTGGTCTAACATTTCCCAGAACTTATTATCGTGCATTACATTTTTCTTGCGCACCCACAACGGGTCATAATACTGAATGACGTGACACATTTCATGGACTACCTGTGTAAGATAGTGCTTGTAATCGTAAATTTTGGTCTTTCCCGCGTCTTGATACAAATACAGGTAGACTTTATCAGTTTTGGCCCTGTAACACGCATACAGGGACTTACTGTAAGGCTTGAAGACCAGTTGGGTACTATTAAGCACAATACCCAACGTCTTAAGGTCTTCTTCTATTGTACACTCTAGCTTACGCAACAAGCAACATATCTCCCGCAATCTTCTCTAACTCTAACCGTCTGGATAAAGTGAAGTCCTGCGCAACTTCTGTTATGCTATTGATAAGTCCCCAGCGTGTAGGGGTATACCTTGTCTGCATAAGTTCAATTACTTTATCCATACTTTTATCTGAAAGTGCGGTCTTGTGTTTGACACTCTTAATAAAATGCGTCATAACATCTTCTTCCATATTCTCAAAGTCGTAGGTTTCGCCTTTAGTTATGGTGGACGTTATTAAGTGTTCGGCTACAGCTACCAACTCTGGAAGTCTTTCTATAGAGGAAACAAACTTGTCCCTAAACTCTAAAGGTGACATACCTTTGTGTACTCTCTCAAACAGGGTGAAGTCTTTCTTCGCCACCATAAGACCATTCTTACACACTAACTTGTATATCAAATACTTCACGGACAGACTGGACTTACCTACGTCTGAGGAATCAATCTGAATCCCGGAGTATAAATCTTCACCGGGAATGTTTAACTTTGGCCCGGTCAGTCGTGTGTGAAAACGCTCTGGTGTCAATGTGAAGGATTTCACCTTATAGTTCTCAATATCTGTCCCAGCTACAGATTCCATAACACTGTCTAACACTACGTCTGTGTCCATAGGACTGTAGGACGGTGTAAGCATACCTCTTAAATAACGTCTGTCTGTGTCGGTATACATACGCAAAAATAGAGGTTTCATATCACCCGTGGTAAACAGGGTGTTGATATTTTCAGACGCTAACTCATGAAGACCAGCACCTTGTAATCTCTGCAAGAAACGTACAGGTATTCCCAGTCTGTTACACATTTGTGATTTTGAATGGTCTGTCACAAGTGTGTGGAAAACACCTTCATCAGTCACGAAACTAAACTCGTCCCGGTCACTATCATAGTGCACCGTGTCTGGTGTGGTGAGTATCACACTTGCGTCCTGGCACTTACTCTGTATGTCCCGTGACTTATTATACAAGTCCTCAAGAGTAAGTTTATCTTTGTTTGGAATCAATATCTCCCGCTGTCTTTCAGTCTCAAACGGAACCGGAATATTACTAACACTGTTTTCTGGTCTAACTCTAAACTTTACTGCCATTGTATCACTCCTTTCTATATTTAACGATACGTGTATTATAGCACGTAGCGCACATAATGTTAAATTGGTCTTTCGCTCTCCGGGTCTCTCACCTCTATCACAATATGGTGTCTTACAGCTATTGGTTTACCACCGCAATTCTGTGCTTCAATCTCCATAGACTGTAACGTCTGTAACATCTGGTCTTTTGTCTGCGCCTCCTTCCGTTTAATAAACGTAAAGTCTCCGTCCTCAAAAGTAGGGATATTAACGCCTAAATCATAGTAGTGGTCTACTATCATGCTACGGTCAATACCATAGAAACTTTCACCACGGGAATTAAGTTCTGCGACAAGTTCACACGTAGGAATGACACTAAGTGTCTGCCGGGGATTATGTGTAATGTGTGATAAAGTAACCCGGCTGTACGGATAACGCTGGTCGTACTTGTCTTCTAATTCCTCATTGAAGTCTTTAACAGGAACTACAATATCGTCTGCAAGTTCAGAGTTTACTTCTCTTAAAGTAACCATGTAACCCATGTTCTTGCAGTACCCGGTACACACTACAACGTACACCTCTTTGGTGCCAAAATGTGAATACAGTTCATAGGGTTTCGGCATAATCATAACTAAAATCCTCCTTAATCATTTGTGGCTGTATGAAAATACAGTGTGGTCTACCTGTGTGAACCTCTTTCTACTTGTTACCCACCCGGAATCACAACTGGTAGAATAAAATACTAATACATCAGATGGTAACACACTTCCGTTATCTAGGCAATACCTTGCTATTTGTATCTGCTGTTCGGACGGGGTGTTATCAATGGGTCTGTGTCCTTTTTTGTTCCGCAACGTTACACTGAATTGAACTCCAAACTTTCTATCAAATATCACACCATCTATGGTGTTTGGGAACTCTGGACTATTCAACCTATTAATAACAACACTTGCCACATACGCTTGACATTGTGGACTTTCTATCCCGGCTTCGCTGTTAATCAACTGTGCCAGCAAATACACGTCTTCCTCTGTGTGAGGTATCACAGGAACAAACTCTTGCACTGGTTCCTCTCTAGGAACTATCTCGGCTTGTGGTGCTGGTGTTTCTTCTATAATAGAAGCAACGCTATTTTCTACACTTTCTTTAACACCATTAGTTAAATCATATGGTATTGTTGCCGGGACACTTGCAAGTGTTATCACGTTTACGGGTTCCTTTTCTTCTGCTCCTGCGGTAAATGAAACACACATTAAGATTATTAACCACAGTGTTAGTATTACTGCTTTCTTCATTCTGTATAACCTCCATTTTTCATTTGTTACAAATTTGTTACGTGGAACAGTATAACACATACCACACGTATAAAGCAAACACAAAGAAAAAGACCTACACCCGCAACACGCTAACGTGTTCTATAGGCATAGGTCTTAATTCCGTTGTAAGAAAACCAGTGGTAAAACCACTTATACTTACTGAAAGAGAAGTTAGTTATTAAGTTGACAAGACATTGTAACACCGCTTCACACAGGTAGTATCTAGGTACAACCACGAACCATCAACCACCATACGGTGTCAATGCAAGTAACGGGAATCGAACCCATTCATACTAGGAAAGGAGAATACTAAACCTTGTAGGTCGTCCGACACGACACTTGCTCCCAATACATATCCATTATAGAAAGGTGTCTCACACTCTGGCAAGGAGTGGAAAAAGCCACGGTGGGTTATGAACCGTTTACAGTGGTGATAACATGTCAAACACGGGAGGATTAATCTGCAACACCGTGACCTTTGAATTGGGGTATTCCTCAATGGGAACTGTGTAAGCTAATTTCTTAGCTTGAACACAGTATATCACATTAAAAATCAGTTGTCAACACCACTATTCCTGGTTTCTTTAAATGGACAGGATATACAACCTAATGTCTTCATACCTGCAATAGTCTCAGACACTTCATTCCTTATCCAATTATTGACTGGGCCACTCTCGTACCTAATCTTAAGGTTACACTTACCGTCTTTATATGGCTTCGCAATCTCCTTGTGCATTTCGGAAAGACTTAACTGTCCGCTGGTGATACCGTCTGTCACGTCATTAAATTCTTTCAGAAAGCCGTCAATACGTTTCTGTGCAAAACCATACTTATTGCGCAACACAAACAGCATTGCAACCACAAGGGTCTCTGATATTTCCTCCCGCATTTTAGCGGTTGCCGGGTTGGTGGGGTCATTGAGACATTCAAGAATCATTTCATTAAGACCGTCACGGGACACGTTATAGGTCGGCGCGGAAGGAACCTTGACACTCTTACCATTCAGACGCAATAAGGCGTTTACCATATCTGTGCGCTTGTGTGTAGTCTCAACACCTAACGCATGACATAATGACGCTAGGTCATTTACGGACAGACTATTCAAATGTCCGGGATTCATGGTTCCTTTTTTAAGTCTTTCTTCAATTTCCCTTCTTCTACTTCTGTTTAACATAACTATTCTCCTTTTGTAATTTATAGAACTACTAACCACGCATAGACACAAACACCAAACACAGCTAACGCATGAATCATTATCCACACAAAATAAAAATAACCCATGAATCTTTCAAAACACGGATAACCATAACCTGTGCGGACAAATTCGTCAAAGTGTTTGTACAGATACCACCACACAAATAAATACAAGGCTACAGCTACCACAATGGTGAATATCCTAACATACGGAAGTATACCTATCAACATGAGACACACTCCTTCTTTATGTACTCTCCCGCTTTACTGGGGAGGTCTGCAAGACAACACCACTGGTTAGGTGACTTATTGTCTTTGCGGTACATGACCTTAAACGGGTATAGTCTTGTATGTGTGCGCACATCAGATATGCAGTAGTAAACACTGTTACCATGCTTATCTAAAATTTCCCCGTAAATATAATAATGTCCCAAACTACACTTACTAATCAAGTGTTTTTTAAGACACTCACTAAACAACGCAACTCTAAACTCCCGGAAAAACTGTTTCATGTCTTCACCATTTTCAGTACAAGACGAAAACTCAATCGGTCCCCACTTAATATCTAATTCTCTCAACGTCATTTGTATTTAACCTTCTCCTTAAAACTTGCTGTCCTTCTGGGTGTCAAAGTGTGATTTAAGAAACTTCTTCCTTCCTAAAACAAAGGCAAAATAACACACCTTCGTAAACAAAACACACCCGGTAGAAATAACTTTGTCCACAACAATATTTCTATCCTTAACTGCGTTTATAAAATCTTCGCCACACTTAATTAATTCAAGGTCTGTAATGGGATTAGTTGATATAATGTCCCTCTCACTAATTTTTATCTTCATCATTTTCCTCCATGACCCAAACGGGTAATCCTACTAACACGTCTTTACACTCTGCAACACTAACTTTCTTTAACACCTCATACATCACTAAAGGTAAATTCCCATACTGGTCTAAGTCAACACAGACACAATCCGGGAACACTCCCTCTTTTTCAAGTCGTTCACTAGACCAGTCTTCAACACTGACAAATGAACACACTTTTGAGTTGAACAGTGAAACACCTTCATCAACACAAACACCTTCTGGATATGTAATGCTTTTCGGAACACTAAAATCATATTTGTCCCGCAGTTCTGATAACCACAAATGCACTTGCATTAACTTGGAACACTCTTTCTCTGCTTCACTCATTTCAAACAACACCAACTCGTCCTCCTGGACAGGTTCGTATTTCGGAATGTCAAACAACTTTCACCACCTCGCTTTCACAAACAAAACTTTAACGTAAGACACATTTTAACATCAAACAAACAACCTGTCAAATTGCTCTCTCCAAAATGGTAAATAAGTGTTTACTATCTGGAAAAAGTGGCACAGAAAAAGAAAGAAAAGAGGTTTAATAGAAAAACAAGAAACGAAAAGAAAAGTAACACAAAAGAAAAGATAATAAATAAAAGATTAATTAGAAAAAAAGAAAAAGATTTATCCGCACACGCGCACCTACGTGCGTAGGCGCACGAGCGGACGAGTATCGAGGAAGGTGCTGTCGCAACCTTCTCTCACTCGATTCCGGGTAATTAAAAAACACACTAAACACTAGATTAAATCAGTCTTTAGGTACATATTTCAGCATTACGCACCTATCACAGCTTTCAGACGTTTTAGTGTTATTAAATATCACGCTCATTTCCTCGTATCTGGTGTTTAACGCTGTGTCTTAGTGGTGTGTATGTCCTTGTGTTTTGTATTAATGTACACATTATGATATGAGTATAATTTATCCGGCGTCTTACGGGTGTTTATGGGTGTTATGGAGCATTGTATAGGGAATAGAGGTAGAAGGGCAGGAAACACGCTTGCAGGACGCTACAGAGGGTGTTATATAGAAGGGAATATGGCAGGAATTTTACATGGCAGGACTTAACATTACCTTGTGTGAGTTGGACTTAATGGGTGGGGTCTATACACTACGGGAACACACACTATCTACCTATCCTACATTTTCATTTCCTAGTCTGTGACACTAGGTAGCGTGTGGGGTGGTGTACGGGGCGACTTAAGGGTGGTGTCTGCTATGGTGTTGTGTGACTTAATGCAACACTTAAAACAATACAAACAATTTGTAATCTTTGCGCAACACATAACACACATCACAGGGACGCACACACGGCACATAGACAGGCTTTAAAATTTTGGCGCACACTTATACACACATGACATATATGGGCTGTCTATAGGGCTTGTGGTGCGTTATACAGGGGTGTATATTATTGGTGTTATGTGGTCTATATTGTGTTTAGTATACAGGTGTTAAATACCTTCTCATATGGGCCGAAACTTTCAGCGCAAAATCACATATGGGGCACCATATAAAAGACACCTTATATAGTGGTATATTATAAGTACCTCCCTACCCTACATCATGCGTCTGTATATGTGGCGGTGTTTAAAAAATTGCAAAATAAAAGACTGAACACAAAATCTGGAATTCAGATAACGTGTTCAGTCCTGTATATGGTTAGGTGATGAAATTGTTAAATCAACAACCGCTCAATACCTTGTTTGATTGATTCACTTCTATGGGAGTACATAAGACCTCAAAATGGATTAAATTCCCGGCTTCGGAAGTCTCAAAGGTGAAACCTATTTCTTTTAAGATTCTTCTAAATGTATTGGCGGTCTGCTTTTCAAGTTCTGTACTGTAGTATGTCATTATTCTTCTCTCCTCTTATATGCGTGTTTGGTCTTTAGGTGTTATGGGAGGGATTTTCACCCTCCCGGTTTACGCTCTAACTACTCGGCGTCTTTGTGCTGGTAAATCTCAAACTCTAACCCGGCGGACACTCTGATACCGTCTACAGGTTCTAAGTCTTCTTCCCGGAACGCATACATAGCTTCGGTCTCAAGTGACAGGGCGAACAGTTTAGGCATTGTGTCACAGGTGAGCAACAACTCTGCCACGTCCAGGTTATCAGGGAACGCTTTAGGAACACTGTCAACATCAAACTGTGCTTTATAATCGAACTGTTTAAGCAGACGCGGAGACCAGAAACAAGCGAACAGGAGTGTATAACCGTCGTCTGACGCTTTACGAATATCGTCAATCGTGTGATACAAGTCATCACACTTGGTATACTTCACCATGGTGTCGTCTACCTGTCTCTCAATGAAGTCCGGGAACTTAGTAGCAAGTTCGCGTTCTTTGCGGCTGGTTCTCGTTTGAGTTTCTACAGGCTCAACCGGGTCTTTCTTTTCGGTCTTTGCGGGTGTTGTGGTCTTTTTCGCGGGAACGGGCTTTTTAGCAGGTGCAGGTTTCGCGGACGCGGCAACCGGGGCGGTCTGTGCTCTCTCTTTTTTTGCGGTTGCAATCGCGTTGTACAAATCACTGATAAAGAGGATTAAATCAGCTTTCTTTGCGCGGTCATTGGGACGGGTGAAACCAAAACGGGCAAGTACGTTGTCAGTAAAGTAGGTGTCAATGTAATCGCGCAACTCTTTGTTGGTCTTGCTCTGCATGGTCTCTTTGCTCATTGTCGGGATGGGCTGTTTTACGCTGGTCTTGCTTGCGTTGGTGTTGGTGTTTACGGTTGCGTTGTTGGTTGTGTTTGTCTTTGTCATAATCTTACTCTCCTTCTTGCGCTCTAGCGCACTGTGAAATTTTGGTGTTGCTTGTGTGTGGTTGTTTGTGTTTCTGACTACAGTCTAGCACACACACAAACACTTGTCAACACTTTTTTGCAATAAATTTTGTGGACATTCACACAAAATGCGGAAAACAACGTATTTACAAAGGTTTGCGGGTGTTTTTAGTGTTTAAAATTTGCGGTTCTGTGGTCTTGTTTGGTGTTGCGGGAATAAATGCAGGTGGATTAAATAAGACGGGTCTATGTGGTGTACAATGCGTCACGCGCGCGTATATGTGCGCGTATGTGTATGTGTGTATGTGGTGTTTATGGTCTGTGACGCACTACAAGGCACGTAAACGGCATTTAGGCGTGTTAGGTGATATGTGGTTAGGGTAAGACACACAAAAGGGCTGGAAATGGCTTGTAATGCGTTGTGTGGGCTATGGTGTAGCAAGACAACAAAAAGACACGCTATGGCGCTTTCTTGTGCTCATAGCGTGTCTGTTATAGGTACTTTATTCAATTATTCCTCGTCTGATTCCGCATACTCTCTGGCACCACATTCTTCATACTCAAATGCTTCTTCCATGAGGTCATGTTCCTCGCACTTCTCTAATATGTCATATAATGCGGATTCAAGGTTAGCCACTTTCTCTAACGGGACACGAACACCTTTCTTGGTGAACCCGGTGTACAAGTCTGTGGTCTGGTATGTGCGAATGTCTAACTCTAAAAGACCATTTTCGTTGTCACGCTGGACAGTTAAGATAAGTTTGTACTTATCACTCATGACTACCTCTACCGGGTCAAACTCTGGTGTGTACTTGTCCTCAAACTTGGTCTTTTTCTTAGGCTCTGCTTTTGGTGTTTCTTTCTCCACGTCTAACGCTCTCTTTACATTTAACCTCGGTTTCAATTTCTTTGATTTTAACATAGTCTTGTCCTTTCTGCGCACTCTTGCGCACTATATAATATGTGGTTGTGTTACCTAGCACTCGTTAAGTGCTTTACAGTACACACTATAATACACGTCCTAAAACACTGTCAATAGTGTGCACGTTAAAACACTTAATTTTCGGCGGGTTCCATGAAAGACTGTATCTGACTATATAAATGGTCAAAAGCACTATGCGCCATAACCATGGTGTCTTGGTCTTCACTCAGATTAAAATTCTCCCGCGCAAACTCTCTATTTAACACCATGAAACGGAATGTCGGATAGAGTTTAATATTCTTGTCCTCAAACACGGGTTGCTGGTTTTCAAACGTTGGTGTTTCTACAACGTCCAAACACAACACACCTCCGGCAAACAACTTCTTGCAGTTGTCACACGGTTCATAGTCTGCAATGACCTCTTTTGGTGCTTCACGGTCTTGTGGTAGTCTTCCCATGAGTGCAATACCTTTCGGCTCTCTGCAATACGGGCAAATAATCATTGAGGGATTCACACCATGTTGGGGTGAGATTTTAATGTAGTCTTTACTCATAACTACTCCTTTCCTACGGGTCTTGATAACCCACTGATATAGTCACGGACGTTCACAAGAATTTCCGGTAAATCGTCACACTCACAATCATACAGTAATCTGTCCATAATTTCAAGGAACATATCATTAAACCACTTGGGTACATCTGCGGGGTCTGTCACTAGATACACCTTCTGGAATATGTCGAGGTTCTTTAACACCCATCTGTCCTCACACACAACATGAGGGTGTTTACAGGTGGTGATACCTGTTTCATCATTCACAATGACAGTGAGTGCGGAACTAATACCTGCCCGGTCACTAAATGAGAACTGTGACACATGCTCATTGCCACTTGAAAACTGGTTCACTTCGCACACGGAACGTTTCTCTTTACCTACCTTCGCATACATGGTGGTGTTCATAACGGAACCGCTTGCGGTCTTGTCACTGGTCTTGTTGTTTCTAACACAATGTGCTAACATTCCAAAGTCTTGCATAATCTAATCTCCTTTTCTGGTGTTTGAGCGGGTGTGTTTCAACCCGCCCGGTCTTTTGGTGTTAAATCAATTTGTTATTATCAAGAAACTTGTACAGCGTCATGGTCTGCTGATGAATAGAATCAATGGTAAAAGAACGAACAAAATACTTTGACTTAACCGGGTCTGTCATGTTCTGCGGATAAAGTTCTTTTACTTCTTTTTCAACACGCGCTTTCACGGAGGCGATAATCTCAGCGAGTGCGGTCATTTCATCAGCTGTTAAAGGTGTTGTGTACTCACAAAATTCAGTCATGGTCTTCTCTCTCTTTCTAGCGTTTCTCACGCTCTTTGTGTTGTGTTGTTTGGTGTTTCTACGTCAAGTATATAGACCATTTTGGTGTTTGTCAATGTGTTTTTTGGTGTTTTATCGCTTTTAGTACAAGTGCACAAACACACTCACAAACAATGGACACATTGCACAAAACACACTAAACACGCGTATACGCGTGTGCGCGTATATAATAAGAAAGACCACCCTACCTATACAGTAAGATGGTCTTGTGGTGTTATGTCCTCCTGTGTTTCAAGGACAACTTAATCTTATTCTTTTTAAGTGTTACCTTTGGTGTTGCAGGTTCTTCTAATATTAAATACTCCGGCTCCTTCTTTGGCTTTAACACAGTCTTCTTAGCCGCTCCGTTCCTCTGTGGTGTTGGTGTAGGCTTGGGTGTTTTCTTTGCCACCAGTTTGGTCTTCTTAACACTGCCCCTGGCGGTCTTTCGTGTACTTGCGTATAACTCACGGTAAGCCCTCGCCACAGCGTCTTCTACTTCTTCGTAATAGTAATCACCATACGCGTCCACCACCTGCTTGTACAGGTCTTTCATGGGTGTTGACACAGCACACGAAACACCTTCCTTCGCCATCACCTCTTTCTCTCTCACACTGTATGGGGGCATACCTAAAAAGTGTACACGGTAGTAGTCCTCAGTGGTGGTATCACCCAGGAACTTATAGTATGCCTCTTGTGTCTTAAATCCCTTCACGTTATTCATTAGGCCGCGAATAACATTTTCAAGTTTAGACCCACACGCCACGGTATGGTAGGTGTTTCTGTCTAGTGCTTGATACCACTCATGTGTATCTGGGTCTTCTGGGTCAAAGGAATCAACACCTTTTAGGTTGTTATATTGTCCTTTAATGATGACCCATGTGTCTGTAAAGTCTGTGCTGGTCTCTCTAGGTTTAAGTGTCTTTTTCATTGTATCGCTCTCCTTTTCTATGTCTCTATCAACTACGCATAGTATAACACAAACACACGCATTATGCAAACCCACGTACATTGTGTTAAACACTGCTGTTCCCGGTCTTTATGGACGTTCTAGTGCGTCTGGCGGGCATAAGAAAAGCGGTCACACTAAATTAAATGTGCGCCGCTTTAATGGTATTACTCAAATTCATCTGGTAAACAACAACTTTCATGTGTCCTATACAGTGTATCTAGGTCTGTATCATCTTTGTGTTTTTCATAACACGCGGGACAAAAGAAACGCCACCAATAACCCTGGTCGTCACTGTGTTTGGACAAGTAGTGATTATAATGAAAAGCAGTGTCTATCTTTTGGTGACAATCACAACACCTCATAACACGTTCGTAACAACGACATTGACACCACTCAATAGTGTCTGGCGGTGTGTTATCTGGTGTTATAACACTAGGTTTTACAGGTGTTTCGGTGTTTGTGTGTAAAAGTGTGCCGGGTGATTTAATTTTCATAACTATACCCTCTCTTTCAATAGTAGATGTGTGGTTGTAAAGGTACTATATAGTGTTTAGTGTATCATCCTTTTTGGTGTTTGTCTAGTATTTTCGTGTTGGTCTTTTAGTGTGTCAACACAGTGTTAGGACAACACCAACACCCAATCAATGACTGTGTTAGGTGTCCTCGTTTTGGTGTTGGTTTGGTGTTTACACCTGTGTCTTTCTCTGGCGTACAAAAACACCATTCTAACACACTTTGGTGTTTCCTCATGGTGTTAGAAACACTTATAATCCAGTCCTATGTAAAGTTTAGTATTACTGTTATTTTTTGATAAAAGTGTCGAAAATTCCCGGGGTGAGATAACAATAGATGTAAACTTTTGGTCTTTTTTTGAAAATTGAATAGGTGAAAAATAGACACGTCTTTCCTGTACGGACAAACACACCCTAAATGTCCTCAAAAGTGGTCTCAAAACACCAAAATTGCGGAACTTCCGTCCGTGGTAATGGTATGATAGACCTCAAAGAGGTCATGAGAATATGTGTTAAATGAGCTTGTATGGCTTATATAGATACTCTCTTTATTCATTTTAGTTCACTAATTAATCTTTACCCGGCCCATTTTTAAATTTTAATAGGGTTATTCATTAAATGCGCGGTTATTTGCACAAAAAGACCCTACACATTTAAAGGTCTATGATAGTCTTCTCTATCTCCTTTTTATTGTGTAAGGTCTTTTACTTTTAACCCGGCTCGATTTTAAAATTTGTGAGGTGTTAGTGGTAAGCTAAAAACTCAGCTACTACGGCACCATGTTTATCATACACTGTATAGATACCATTCTTACATTCTAATGTCATATCTGTATTATCGCTACTTTCCAGCTTAAACTGTGTAGTCTCTTTTAACTTACGCGCGCAATCATCACACATATGGTATATACTTAATTCACCTACACCTACGCACTTATCTTTGTGCTTAAGTTTCACTAACTCCAACTGCTGGATTATCTGGTCTGCTGTCATTATTATTCTCCTGTGTTGTTGCTGTTATGGTTACAAGGTTATCTGAAATATATTCCCGCACAGTCTTCTCTTTAAACTGTAGTGGTTCTACCTCATAGATATAGCTGTCTTTTACATTTATGGTTGCACTCCTATTATACGGCGGCGTGTTTTTGCACAGTACATTATCCCAACACGCTTCAATGCTGTAGTGATGGTATTTAGGGTGGTTGTTACGCTTAACACCCATAGTAGCACAGTTTACGTGTATGTCTTCTTTAGCGCCTAATTTGTCGGCTACATAATAAATCATACCTAGTGTTAATCTCTCTATGAACTCAGAGGTAACACTGGACTGTATACCTAAACACTCTGGTTCATTGGTGCACATCACACCTTTAACATTACTATTACCTACTTCAATATCAAAGGTTATTCTTAACGCCTATACTTTGTTAAGTGTTTCTTTATCGGCACACCATTCTTGTTCGTATGTCATTGGCATACATTTATTTCCTCCTTTGATAAATAAAGCCCTGTACAATATAGGGCGTTGTTTCTTACTTCTTAAATACTCTGCACTGCTGACACAGCGCGTATGGTGTTTTACCTTTCATAACACCTGAGCACACTCCTTTACTATCAAGTGTAGGTAAAGGTGTTTTGCTCTCATTCGCACTTAACATCCTTGTTATCGTGCAGTTAGGGACTACGTGGGCGTTTCCGTCTTTCTTACTCATTATATGGCCTCCTTATATGTATTTCATGGTGGGTCATTAGTGACCCTTAATGTAACGGTGTGGTGTTTCTACAAAGTATTGTAACACAAAAATAGGATACACACAAACTTCCATCTGTGCATATCCTACATGGACTACTTAATCTTCAATGAACCAATCATCATCTTCTGGTGTATCTGTGCAGAACTCTGTCAAATAGTCCCATACTGCTTCACGTTCTGTAGTCTTTGTGTTCGCGGCCCGTCTATAAATAGCTTTTACAAGGTATTCTAAGTCGGTGTCTTTAATGACTACCGGGTGGTTAGATTGTTCCCACTTTGAAATGTAATACGATATTAATTGTTGCGCTTTCTCCCTGGTGTGGGTAGTATAAATCTTTTGCATTTTTTTCTTTCCCTTCTTTTTCGCACACAAAGAAGGTTTATGTTTTTTCTTTTTCTGACTTTCAACACCTTTTTAGGTGGTGTTTCTTCCTTCTTCTTTACCCATGGGTATTCAATTACAATTTTATCATTGGTCTTGCGCTTCTTGTGTGCCTTTCTTAAAATGTCTTCTGTTACGCTGTCCCATTCTTCGCCCAATTCTTGTATTGTCAATCGTGAAAGATAACGGGCATAATCCTCTCGCTGTTTGTTTGTCATATGTATGCCCCTTTCACAGTATAACGTGTCTATTTAAGTATACGTCCCTTCTCATAATCATTAAATAGTACCTCCTGTCATTGACAACTTAACAAGGTCTCTCAAATAATCCCGCTCATTTAACACCAATTCAAGTTTTAAATCACTTGGGTTATAGGTGTTCTGATTTTCTGCACACTCTAACCTGTTACTTAAATCCCTTATATTGGTGTTAAGTTTATTTTTTAATGATTTAATTTCCGCGTCTTTCTCTTTAAGTTCGTGCTTATATGTATCTACCTGCGCTTGCAAGTCATACACCATAGCACGACATTTTAACAGATATTCAGCGTCTTGTAATGTATCACATATACCTATAGATACCAGCAATGCAGAATCAACTTTCTTCATTAATGGTGTGGAACAGGTGCTAATTTTTTCACCTAAACGCGATTGAGACACGGTGATGGGGTGTTCCAGCAACATAGTTGATTCTTTGGCGGGGCCGGAAGGTACTGTAACGTGTTCTGGTAAAGGTGCTTTGTCTTGACGTGTAAGCCACGCAATAACACACATATCAGAAGCACCATTCCCAGCGTCATTACCAATAATGATAGCGGGTCTCCCACTCTTTACATCAGTTCTGCTTGTCCCTTTCTCAGAATCATCATTGTCCCACGCCATCTGCGGATAGACGTAGTACAGCTCCCCTCTCTTGGGCTTCTCACCTGTACTTGTTCTGATTACTGCCATTTCTTTTCCTCCTTTTGTATGTGGTTGTTTAATAGTGATACTGGTACAGTGTAGCACATATGGTAAATGTTGTCAAAGTTATTCCTTTCTCAGTGGCCTAATTTCTGGAATGGGTGTTATCCATGTTAAGTCATTGGGTATAACACACTTATCAAACACTTCCCGGTATAACTCATAGTTGTTTTCTGCGAAATGTCTAATACACATCATTGTCTCGACTATAATATCACCCTCGGTCATGTTACACATACTACCTATTGTTACGGGTATTCTAAAGTTATATCCCATCACCTCACTGAAATTAACGACCACTCTTTCTTCTCGCACCTCTTTAGTATTGCCATCATGAAGGTCAAATGGTGCTAATGTAGTATGGGGGTTATAGATATTAAACCATTGTCTTTTACCTCGCGCTTCTATCTCTTTAATTTCGCCGTTCAACAACACGGTAAGTCTTGTTATACCTAACTTACAACGCACGTTCTTGTCTACCCAGCACTGCTCATGTTCAAAGAAACGGCCCCGGTCAAATATGGTTATGTGTGATTTAATGCTGGTTTCTACACACTCAAGAATACCTGTGGCTGTCCAGGTCATATATGAATCACTAACAGTCCCTAAGTGCATTATGCCATCAGACAGATTTCTAAAGGGGTGTACAGTTCTTTTCTCATGCAGTTTTACGAACTTCCCAAAGAGCGGGTGTTTAGTCATGGCTAAAAGCAGGTTATTTACCCAGTCCATAAACTTGCGAGTTATGCGGTCTAAAAATGCTTTAATTGGGTGCGGCCTTGTCATTTTAAATAGAGTTGATTTCTTCATGGTGTTCCTCGCTTTCGTATTGGGTGTTTAATGGCATTATTATAGCTTTAATAAGGAAACTGTCAAGTAATCCTGTAAAATGTAAAAGAAGACGGGTTTAATCGTCTTCTTCCAGGTCTGCATATGCACTGCTTTTCTTTTTGGGTGTTACGTCCTCTGATTCAACTATAACCTCGTCTTCTTTATCACTGCTAGGCATTATCTTTGATAGTAACTGTTCCATAATACCCATGCTCTGGGGATTGGTTACTTGCACAGATTCTTCTACACTTCCGTCCTGTCTTATATTGCGGGTCTGTTTAAGCACCATTGCGTTGGTGTTCTCATACATTGACTTAAGGTTGTTCAGCAAAGTGACGTTCTGATTAATAAGCTGTGATACCTGCGGGTCTAATGCACCACCTAGTGTCTCAAACAGCATTGCTTTCTGTAGGCGGCCCATATTCACACTTGCCATAGATTGCATAGCTTCTACAATATCACCCATGTTACGGGTGTCATAGTTGCTGAACAGCTTATTATAAGCACACACATAGCCGTCTTTGTATTCTGGACACGTACTTGCCGCGAAACACGTAGCACACGCCAGTTTAGGGAACTTCTTACTGTACACGGACTTTGGTTTCTTTACTTGTCTAACACCTTTAAGGAATTTACCTCTATCATCAAAACGTGGTGTTATACCTGTGCCGTTAAATATTTCTGCGTCAAGTTCTGTAATCTCTGGCGCGGAATCTTCACCTGCGGTAAGAAGACGGTCTTTAGGAATGTTGTTATACACAGCGGCCCTTATCTCACCTTCTGATACTTCTACTTCCTCATACTCGTCTTCTTCCTCTATATAGTGTTCGCGCTCTTTCTGTGCGCGGTCAAAGTTGGTGCCTATCTGTAATAGCTTGTCATTCTCACCGCTTATGCACTCTTTGAATAACCGCGTTAGGTCTTCGACCATTTCATCAACACCTGGGACTATCCTGTTTATCAGTGTGTCATGGAGGGATTTAATCACTGCTTCGTCCTCAATGAGTATGTCCTTACAATCACTGTATATTGAGTTATCCCAGTTAAGGAACAATGTAGCACAACACACTAAAAAGTCAGCGTCAGCATATTCCGGGTTGATATTAAATTTCTGCGCGTATGACACTACACTTTTATCACCTTCGTCTAAACACACCATCACCATGTCAGGGTCTGGAAAGAAGTCTGGCGGTAAGTTATTCACGTCCCGTTTAGTTGTCTTTGCTTTTAACCAGTACATTTGAGAACGTAGCTTGGTGACGATATAATCCTCTGCGTCAAGGAAAGCAAACACATTGACTTTTATCACCTCGGTTATGTCTTCCTGCTCTAACAGTGTTTGGTCTGAGTTATACCTTCTCTCAAACTCTGATAGTACAGCGGGCGATTTCCACTTGTCTTTCTTAAGGCGGTTCATTTTGGTGCCGTTCCAGTAGTTCATTTCCCCGTACTGTAGACCCACAAGCCATGTCGTACTATCTGAGGTGTAGAATGGAAGTTCAGTCAACATACCTGTACGTGTCATACCGAACCCGTGTACAAGTGCTTCGTTCTTCTCTGCCACTTTCAGTCTTTGTTTGTACTCTGATAACTCTATGGCTTCACCTTCTGTATTGACAGACGAAAATCCCACATAAGGGTAACGCTTGCAATAGAACTCCCAGTCATACTTTGAATTTTGGTGCCACACGAAACACACTGGTATACCTGTACGCAACATGAACGGTTCTAAGTATTCTCGGTTCCACCTATCTACTGTGTCTGCACCTACAATGTTCTCAAAGTCAAAACTTGCTATGGCAAATATATACTTTCTATTCCGCTCAACCCAGTTAAGGTACTTCTGCAAGTGCTTCTCCCAATACTCTAACGGAAGTTCCAGGTATTTAGGGTCATTCTGGTATGTATGCGCGCCACTATCAATAAACAGTTTAACACCTGTCCCGTCAAACCTATCACGCATTTTAATGTGCTTGCTCTGGATATAGTGATAGGACATTAGAAAGCTACGCACGCCGCAATCAAAAAGTATGTCATAGTAGCTTTCATTCTCAACGCCAGAAAACACTAACTTAAAAGGTCTGTTAGTGTCCATTACATCATGCAGAGAACTATAGTTCTTTTTTGGTTCTTCCTCTACTTCCGGGGTCTCATCTATCTCTACGGGCGGGGTGGTCTTCTTTTTTGGTGGAACCTTTTTCTTTGGTACGGGTTTCTTTTTAGTCTTTGGTACTATTTTCAGCATTTTTCGCTCTCCTTATCAAGTCTTTACAAAATAGTCTTAACCGGGGTGTAAGTTTATGCAGGTCTTCTAACACGGTGTCGTTTGTAGTTATACCTATGGGCTTGTTTGTATAATTAGCACCTGTGTATTCAAAGTATCGCTTAAAGGATTCATTTACAAGGCTCTTTCCACCATATCTGCCACTACTTCCGCTTACTATCACAGAAGACACAACTTTACCTTGCAACACTTCTGGGCCATAAGAGTAAAACCGGGACAGTAACGTCAGGGTCGGCGGGGACATAGAAAAGCAATACACAGGTGTTACAATCACCCATATGTCGCTAGCCCATATGTGTTTAATGTGGTGTTGTCCCAGATTATCTCTTCCATATATACAGCTACCTACTGAACTACAGAACCCACATTGATTACATGGTCTACAGCCTGTCATGTCACTTGAATTAAGCACTACGGTGTCATACCCTAGACGCTCAACAAATATACGTCTTAATTCACCTGAGATTAGTTCACTGTTACTATGCTGTCTTGAACTGCCATTAAATATTGCTACCTTCATGGTTCACCTCTTTCATAAGTTATGTACTTATTATATCATATTGCGCGCAAAAGAAAAGACGCCGTTAAGCGTCTTCCCCTCTGTTATATCTGTATTCAGTTATGGTCTCTGTCCCTACGCTCTCAATTCCCCTACACGCTACGCAAGTATGCAATGCTGTTACCTTCACGGACAGTTTACGGGGATTAAGGAACACTGCTAAGTAGTTCCCTATCTCTTTCGTCATTTCTTCCTGGGTCTGTGGCTTTTTACTGAACCACTTCACAACTCGCGGCAGTTTTGACAACCCAATCACTTTGGTAAACGGTGTGTAGCTTATCTCTACTTCACCGAAAAATGGTAGCCAGTGGTGTGCACACATGGAACTAAACTTAATCCCGGTCATTGTCACGGGCATTGAACTTAAATCCGTGTTAATGAAAGTAGTCATTTGTGCGTCAAGTTCGGCTAGGTCTTTACCTTCACTGCTAAACACTTCGCGGCTATACATTTTCGCTATCCGCTTTGGGGTGTCTATGTTTGATGGTGTTTCCTCAATACCTAGCAAACTCATTATACCTTTTATATGGCTGGCTATCTCCTGCTCTTTTGAACTCAAATTGTACTTATCGTTCATGCGCGATTCCTTTCTGTCTTCTGTAAGTATATAATGTGTTTGTGGTGTTCTGGTGTTATCTTCTGTTTCTGCCGGGAATGTTTAACTGTCCGATAGTGGCGGGGTTATTTCTTGAACTCGGTGTGTTTACAGGAGGTGTCCCAGTCAACGCACCTTGTAACGTGGCCTGGGTACTCCTTATAACCGCCTGTGCTTTCGCTTTTCTCACGGGGTCTGCATTAATCTGCTGGGCTTTTAATAATGCCTGTGCGTCTTCCTCTGCTTCCCAATCTCTAACTCCTTCTTTGTCTCTTGGTGATTCAATATACATTGTGTTGTCTCCTTTCTTTTTATGACAGTATAACATAAATCCGGGTAAAAGAAAAGAAGTCCCAGTTTATTAGGACTTCTCTCTTTCTTGGTGCGGGACTGATTAACGGTTACGTCCTCTGGGACGAATAATCCTGTTCAGCGCGTTTCTTGCACCTGTAGCCGCTCTACCCAGTGTGGCTCTTACTCCACCTCTGGTCGGTGCGGGTGCAGTCTGCTGTGCATTACCACCAGCGGCACGCCCGCCACCTTTGGGGGATTCTGCGTAAACATTCATCATGGTGTTTACCTCCTTATCGTATTGTGAGCAAGGGACTAGGCTGTAGGTAAATACGGAAGACCTACGCCATTCCTAAATCTCTGAATACAATTATACACCATGAGTATTAAATGTCAATACTTTTGGGACAAGAAAATGGACAATTTTCACCGTCATACTCTAACACCTTACTTCTTGCTTCAATCAAACGATTCTTGAAGTCCTCGTCTGGTGTATTTATATCAAACGCGCTGTGTTTCCAGTACTCACTACAGCTTACAGCGGAAGTACAGCCTAACACATACCCGTCTGATGTAAGGGTAAGAGTATCAAGAAACTGTGTGCAAACTTCCTCCGGGTATATACTCATTCCCGGCACAACAACGTCTGTGTTATACTCTAAAGACTTTGCAACCATTTCTATTAAGTCTTCCTCGTCTTTTGTCATATCGTCAATGTCACGCTCCTGCATACGGACTATAACGTCTTTACCTAAAGTAAGAAGTACTTTAAAGTCTTTAACGGTGGTGTGGTAATAGTTTGTCAACCTCTTAAGTTTACTGTACACTTCCGCTATCTCTGCTATGGACAGAGGTTCAAGGTCTTCGGCGTTACCTATTGGCATTATTGCCCGGACGAAAAACTCTCTAACACCTAACTTCACTAACTGATACAACATTTCATTGATGTAGTTGTAGTTACCTTTGTGAAGGTCAATAAACACTTGTAACGGAACTTTATTCGTAACCAGGAAGTCTATAGCATTTAATATATGCCTACTGGTGTTTCGTAACTTCTGTTCTTTATCCGTCACTGTCTCAATATCATCAACGGACAGGAACACCTTGTCTAACAACCTTTCATTCACTAACTGCTCATAGTATTCAGTCACAGTTAAGCCGTTTGTTACAACACTGTATTCAATGTCAACGGGTAACACCTTCCTAAGTGTCCTTATGGAATCAAATATCGCGCTATCAATCATAGGTTCTTTGCCGCAATAGTGAATACTCTTAAACCCAAACTGCTTGTGAAGTCTGATAGCAAATTCAGTAAGTTCCTTCTCTGATAGGTCTTCCCGGTGTGAAGTCTCATATCCGTAGTAACAATGAGCGCAACTAAACTGGCACCTGTTATTTATGGTGAATCTTAACTCATTCACCGGGTACTCTTTATAGACGGTCTCATACTGTTCATGTGTTCCTCTTGGACTAAACTTTACGTCCCGTGGGTGTTTTAACTCTAACTGGGACATGATTTCTTTTACTACCTCACAATCATCACACACGCCACACGGTTTCCCGTCTGTAGTAGGTTTATCACAACTGTGAAAGTCGTTTTCAGTAATGCCGTACTTGTAAGCAAGACCAACAAGGTTGTATTTGTCACTCTCTATAAATGGTGCTTCAATACTAACACCTATTATATTCGATACCTCATTCATAGCACTAATAAATCTAGGTGATGTGTCTGGATACCCGTGGTGTGATTTCAGCACTGCAAGATAAACCTTTTCTGCACCTACACTCTCTGCAAAGGAAAGAGCATATGACAGAAAAATTAAATTTCTCATTTCAAGATACTGCTTGTCTACCTTAAACTCTCCCTCATTATAGAAGTCACTGCCAGTCCAGTATATCTTTGGAAGACTGACACCTATATACTGCGCGTCAAGGTCTACAGAGTTTTTACGCGCACAGCGTCTTTCTTGTTCCATGGAACGCTGACCGTATTCAAAAAACAGTGAGTATACAAGACTGTCTTCTTCAACCTCTTTTACATAATGTAACAATACGGTGCTGTCAAAACCTCCACTATTTAATACTACAACTGGTTTACTCATAGTAACTTTCCTCCATGTCTGTATGGTCTGTCTTTGTTCTTTTCCATCTTCTTTAATATTGCCGCTTCAATGTCAAGCTGGTGTCTTGAACTTAGAGTAAAAATCCTTATAACTGTGTCTGCTAGTTCCTCAGTTATCTTGTCTTTACGTGTTCCAAACCCTCCTACTCTAAACTCCTGTAGTGCTTCGGATAACTCACTGTGACACAACACAACTTCCTCACCAAACGAAACTGGTGTGTCATACCAACCGTGCGCAACTGCGGTTTCATACGCATTTTCAGCTAATTTTGATATCTGTCCCATGTCATGTCTTCCTTTCATACGAAAAGACCTGTCTTTATTAGCACAGGTCTTCGGTTGTCCTACTTCTTATTCTTTTTGGGTTTCTTCGGTGTCTTCGGTTTCTTTGTGCCACAAGCCATTGTCGTTCTCCTTTCTGTCTACGTTATTGAAGTAAGACGGCGATAAGTTGTACTTCACCATTAACAGTGTTCTTGCCATCATTTCAACTTCATTGTGTTTGTGTATGTTATAGAACCCGGCGGTATAATCACCATCTTCTACAAACTGTACAGGGTCTTCCTTTAAGTGCAATAACTCATGCACCAAAGACTGTTCGTGGCCCACTCTCGCAACACTGCTTTTGCAAGCGTCAAGAAAGTTATCGTCTGGCAATGGAAGGGTGATTATCGCCGCTTTCTGCTCAAATACTCTGCGTACGTCGCCAGACTGTTCGTCATTAAGTGGTTCTTCATTTATCCGCACGAATTTAAGTTTTATGGCCCAATCGGTAAGATATAACTTCTCTAACCAGTAGTATAAACAATCATATGCTTCGTCCCGGTTACTGAACACCTTAACGGGTCTTTTAGGAAGATAACCCTCCTTTAAGTGCTCCCTAATAGTATTTTTCTTTACGGGTAATCTTTCAGCACTAAGGTGTCCTGGGTCTTCTTTAAATGGATGGTCTTTGTTTACTTCCTCTTTAATACCTGTAAGTTCTGATTTAACCTCTACTAGATTATACCATATACTCTCAATCAGACCATTGTAATAGTCTTGGTCTTTTTCTGGGTTACGTTTTCCAATCATGTGTTTACCTCACTGACAGAATTTTGTGTAACTGAATCTGAACCCGGGCATTAAACAGCTTGTCTCTCAAAATCCAGTTCACAAGTTCTTGTCCTATCACTGCTTTGCCGTCTGTGTCAAACATGGGACTAAATAAAATTTGCGCACTGGTATTATAACGCTTTAACACGTTACGGGCAAATTGGTAGTCCTTCTCGTCTGCCACGACAAACTTCACCTCGTCATGTGGCTGTAAGTACGCAAGGTTTCTGTAAATGTTCTTCTCTGACACCTCACTACTGGGGCATTTAATATCCATCACGTACTTAAATGACCTTCTCACGGGGTAAGGCTCTAACTCTACACACCCGCTGGTCTCTACGGACACGGTGTAGCCTCGGTCGGTAAGTTCGATAAACACGGGTATAAGTTCCTGCGCGTAAATCATAGGTTCTCCACCTGTGAAGCACACGTTCTTACACTTCAATGCGTATATCTTTGATAACATGGTGTCAACACCAATACGCTTTCTGTCACTCTTTTCCTGGGGCTGGTCGCAATATGAACACCCAATCGGACAGCCGTACATTCTTACAAATATACAAGGGCGTCCTGCGTCACTGGATTCACCCTGTATAGATAAAAATATCTCATGATAGAACATCATATACAACACCTCTTTCTCTAGTCTCTCGACCACTCTGCATAGCTGTCTTCGGTCTCCCACAACTTAATGTTTGAAACGTACACACTTTCATCAAAATCATCAAGTCCTGCCTGTATATTCGCGGCAAAGTCTTCTACCATAATCTCGGCGGTGGGGTTGTAGTAAAAGTCATTTAACAGTGAATGGTCTAACGGGCCGACAACCTTTCGGTTCACAATGTCTTTGAGGACTTTAAAATCCATTATCATACCCGTTGCGTTGCGGTCTTTATTTAAAGGCTTATCTGTGGTGACAGTCACGGCAAGTTTATAAGAATGACCATGAAGGTTAGCACACGCACCTACATAGTTAGGTAATCTGTGTGCCGCTTCAAAGGTGAACATTTTTGTAATACTCGTTTTCATATTAACACTCCCCTAATATTATGTCTTTCTTCTTTATGGTGTACCAATTTTCGTCTTCACTTAACACCTGTATATCTTCATCTTCGGCGTAGTCTTCAATACTAAACATTGGGTTACACCCTATGGCTATTATTTTGGTCTTTCTAGGTGGTTGTTTCTTTCCGTGGTAATAAATCTCGTCTTCTGTGAAATACCCCAATATCTTGCTCATTATGACTTCTCCTTTCGGTCTTACATCACAATAAGTCTTGCGACCATGACGGTCTTTGTCTTTTCAGAACCTTCTTCAATGACTTCATCAAAGCCGGGTCTTATATACAGGTCACGTCCTTTACGCGCAACATAACCTCTCGCACTTGCGATAGCTTTATACATCTGGTTCACTGCCCCGGCACCAATCGCTCTCACCTCTACAGCGGTGCTATTTTCAATGGCAGTTAAAAGACTACCTGCCAACTTCTGCACGTTGGTGTCTGAGGAAACATGGACAATGGTAACTCCTTCGGTGTTGGTGTTTTCTGTCTTACCCATGGTTATACTTTCTCCTTTACTCTTGGTTTAGGGTCAATCGCTACAATGTCTTTTGTAGTCAACCACCCGTAGTTTCTGCTGTCATAACTTTCACTGGGGTTATCACCCTCAACCCACACATACATAATACCTTCTTTGTACTTAAACGCTGTGGCTCTCTTTATGGCTTTAACACCATTCGGACTATTCACTACAACTACAGAACCTTGTCTTATGTCACAGTGTTTGTAGTTGTATCTTAAGCCCAGCACAACATCACCATCTTTGTATGTGGGGTACATTGAACGACCATGTATTCTTAAAATTGGGTGTTTGTAAAGGTATCGCGCAATCACACACGCTACAATAGCCCAGCTTACATTTAACAACACCATCATTTACTAGCACCCCTTTTCTTTGTCACGGTCTTTATGATAACCTCCGGGATATGGATAAGTTTTAAGAAGTGTTTGAGGTCTAACACGATATAGTCCCGTGAGGTTCCGTACTTGTGGAAGATAATACAAGGAATCTTACCTTTGGGACAATCACTCTCAGCCTGTGCTACCCACTTTGGCATGGCCCAGTTCTTATAGTTCTTGCACTCTATATGCAAGACCGTCTCAACGTCTGCGTCAAGCGGTATAATGTCACCTCTAAAGTCTTTGGTGTTTGCGTCCGATTTCTTTGCAAACCCTCCGCTCTGCGGTGTTCTCACAAACTCAACACCTAACATACCTTTGAGTATTTCAGCAACTTTGCGTTCATACTCACCACCTTTGACTTTGTTTCTCTTTCCCCTTCTCTGGGCTTCTCTGTGCACTTTTTCTTTGTTCTCTGCACCCTTACTGTTAATCTTTAACTTTGGCAATTTCTTAACTCCTTTCTGCACTTTATTGTGGTTATCATTATACCGCATTATATGTATTTAAGCAAATGAAAAGTGCGTCATATTTCAGACGCACTAAAACACTGACTATCTACCTACATTGTGCTGTCTATTCTCGTCCTTCATATCACCTGTTCTGCGGGATATTTCACGACTTATTAAAAAGATAGCGTCCTCTATGTTTTCTAACACACTCTTTAGGGTGTTAGACTTATTGATGTAGTCTACCAATTCATAGTAGCTTTCTTGCACCTCCGGCTCACTCTGCACAAGCTGGTCTTTTGCGCGTTCTGATAACCTGGACTGTGTGTATTCCCGGTAGTAAGGATTACTCACGTCTGTATATACCCTTTTCTTTTCCTCGATACACAATTCAGTGCGGGACAGTATAGTCCTCACGTACATTTTGTACTGTGTAAATGCACTTAAGTATTCACCTAGTTCTTTTGGGTGTACTTCTGTGATACGTGATGGAAGACTTAAAAAGTCCTGGTCTACGTTTAGTAGTTCCTCGTCAAACAACACTATGTCTTCTTTGTTAAGCTGTTCTTCCATGTTTGCCATGTAGTTTTTGTGTAGCTGGCGGGGATTAACTTTTTTGGTAGGGGTGTTAGGTGGCTGTTTCTGTTTCGGCTTTAGTCCCATGCTCTTATATCCTCGTCTTCAATTATCAGTGTTTCGCGTGAGTTTACAGGGTTTTCGTCCGTGATTTCCTCTAACTCTGGAAGGTCTTCTTCTGGTGTCTCTAAAAATCTTTCTACAAATCCTTCAAGGTCTTCTTCACTGTCAATATCTATGTCTTCCTCGTCAATCACTTTTGCTACCTCTGTAACTATAGTGATAATGGCTTCTGACATTAAATTAATACCTTCTTTGAGGTCTTCTATTGCCGCCTTTAATTCTCTTGTCATAACTTAATTCTCCTTTCTTATAGCCAACACTCTGTCTTGTAGTTACAATACTTACACCCTTGACTTGACCTGCTTTCAAATTCTCTCTGTGGTACTTTCTTACGCCGCACACACTCATTGAGATAAACACAATCATCAAGTATGTTTTTGAGAATGACCTTTGATTGGGCCTCTTTGGTGCTTACAAGAAACTCTTTCAAGTCCTGGTTGTTCTTGTTCTCATAAAGAAACACCACGTCTGTGATAGGCTTGTTCACTTTCATTAAGATTCTGTCCATCTTATTGTGTAACTCACACTGGAACCTAATCTTTTCTTCACGGGTGTGTTTTCTACCTCCTTTCAAATGCTGATAGTATTTAGCGTAACTTCTCATACGTGCCGCTTTACAGATTAAAAACTGCTCATAGGTCTTGTATCTCTGGTGTAAATATTTCCTCCGGGTTTCAATACAGAACACGTACACAAGACCCTGCATAACGTGTTCGTCTTTTGGTTTCTTAAGATTATTAAATTCCCGGTCATTCATGGACTTTAACTCTAACACACGGTGCGCGTCTACACAGTCAAGAAGACCGTCTGTGTGTCCCTGTATGTTGTACTTGTCATTAACAACGGGTATCTCGTCTAACACCAGCATACCTTGTTCTGTGAGGTAGTGCTGTATTCTTTCATGCATACCGCTCCCGTTATCAAATATTCGTCTTGCTCTTGCGCTCACTGCACACCCGTCTTTCTCGGTCTTGGTACGCGCATAGTATCTAGCGCGCATACACGTCCCAATCTGTGAAGGTGCATTAACATCAATAGCCCTGTCATTGTCTTCTTTATTCAAGGACATAAGGTAAATGTCCAGCGGTTTAATGACAAAACTGTCTGTCTTATTCATTGCCGAATAGTAGTCTTTTAAAGCCATCTGCTAGTCTCCTTTTACACACCTGTAAATGTGTTTACTTCTCAAATACTGTGATATTTCCATTAAATGAAACGCCTCTGCTATCTTGCTTTTCAGTGTGCAACACTCCACCACCTCTAATGCAAACTCTCTGGCGTAGAAACTGCCTGTCTCGTACAACACACCATCATAACGCATACCGTGTACGTTTCTGTAATCACCTACGAGTATTGCTTTAAAGATTACTATAAGTTCTGGGTACATAACACGCAATTCCTGTCCTTTAATATATTTCTGGACGATAGCACCTTTTGAATTTTCAGCCTCTATTATATCAAACATAGCGGCGTTTAACTCTCTGCGCCCATTACACACGACCGCAATGTTCAAGTGCTTAACATTCATTATGATACCTCCTTCTCTATAACTCGTCTTACAAACACGTCCCAGTCTACAACACATAATTCAAAAGACATGGTAACGTGTTCTATTTTCCCGGACACATAAAACACCTTATCCTTTTCAGTGACAGGTACTTGTTTTGCGGTCAAATAACGTTCTGATTCTATGGTATCATCTTCCTCGTAGAATAGACCAGAACTTCTTACTACCCTACGCGGTTTGTCCTCAAAGAAGTCTGAACACTTAAACACTGCTTTCTTGTGCACCCCGTCTTCAAGGTCAATACACATAACAGGAATACGGAACCCATCACTTGTAGCTTCATCTGTTATCTTTAACCACGTCTTAATACTTAACGGGTATACTTTCTTTTCTGTGGTCTTACACTCTACTAAGTAATCACTACTGCGCACATCACCTTTTGCCATCCACAATGCGCCGCTGGCAAGTGTAACACGCCCGTTTACTTCTCTTGCAACTCTACTCTCCTGTCTCTTTGAACGTTCTTTTTTTGTTCTTATCATAGGTACACCCCTCACCGTGTTTATCAACATAATTGGCAAACCCGTAACACTTAATGCAATTAAAACCGTCCCGGTTTATAAGACTGTTGTGCCCACATCTAACACACTTGCATACAGCACAGGTCTTTTCTACCTTTACGTCTTTAATAACTACCTCCCTAACAGCTTGTAACGTTTCTTGTTTGCTCTTTCTGGTGGTTTCCACCTAAGACAGCAAATGTTGTTACCGTTTATCATCATGTCATACTCTAGCACGTCCTCGTTCTGACACACTTCCTCAGTGTCACCTTTACACTTCTGGAAGTATCTACAATTATAGCACGACATTAAATACTGACTACTCTTTTCCAGGCGGTCTATTATTGCGTCATATCCTATATTAAACTCATGCTTCATACTGATTACCTACAATAGCAACTCTGTAAATCTTCTCCCGGATTTCTTCTAACAGGTGTGGTTGTTCTTTCAGCGCGGAAATAATAGAATCAAGTCCCTGGTACTTCTCACCGTTGTACTTGAACCACCCGCCACTTCTTTCAATGACGTTATACTTATAACCTAACACAACTATCTCTTTCTGGTTATCAACATAGCTTTTAGGAACACCTGCTTCGTTTTCCTCGAAGTAAAAGTCAAACTCCCCACTTCTCATTCTCGCATAGGTCTTGTTTTTGGTTATCTTATATTTCACTACTTGACCTACAGGTTTCTTGTCTTGACCTTTACCTTCATATATCCAATCACCTGTGCGGAACCTAAGTTCAACACTTGCAGTAAACCCTTTTGCGCGTCCCCCTGGGGTGTATTCCGGGTCCCCGTACATAACACCAATCTTCTCTCTTAACTGGTTAAGACCTATCAAGGTGAACGCTTCATTACCTGTGCGCTCTAACTTGTTGTTATTCATTTGATACTTGCGGAAAAACTCTCCCCACAACTTCTGTGTAACACCTAACTGGTTGGTGTCTTGCATTTCACTTTCATTTTCTTTGTTGGCACCTAAAGCGGCGATACTATCTAAAAGACCAACTTGTACAAGACCACTTTTCTGTAGGTCTAACAACAACTGTGCCGCTTCTTCTAAACTGTCTGGGCGGGAATAGTAAAGCATATTAGGGTCAATACCTAAACGCTCTAAGTATTCTGGGTCTGTGGTTCCCTCTGCGTCTACTAAAACACACACTTTACCCATTTTCTGCGCGTTACGCAAAATATGCAAGGACGTTGTAGTTTTAGTAGAAGACAACGGCCCTGCAATCTCTGTGTATCTGCCACACGGTATACCACCACCTAAATCTATATCGAGTGATAATGACCCTGTTCTGATTCTCTGTATTACTATACGCTTTTCTGGAACACCCAATGATACTACATTTTCACCGAACTTCTTTGACAGTTCATCTAACAATTTCTTTTGGGCCGGGGTGATTGTTTTACTTTGTGTCATAGGTGCTGTCTTTGGGGTAGTCTGGTTTCTGGAAACACCAACACTACCTTTTGTCTTTAAACTAATTTTCTTCGGCACGTTCTAACACCTCCTGGTATTCATCACGAATATCAAAGTCCCCATCATTTTCAAGCTGATTTAAAATCGCTGTGGTGTAGAACTCAGACAGTGTGTTATATCTTTTCTTGTAGGTCTGTGCGGCCCGGTCTGTAAGACATGGTTCTACCAGGATGGTGTATCTTTCATTAGCCATTTAACACTTCCTCCTTATGTATTGTAATTTAGTAATACAATCATAACATTTTTCAAAATATAAGTCAATTTCACGTAAAAAGACGGGACAATTAAGTCCCGCCCAATGTGATTAACACCTATACAACGCTTATTTCTTTTGTGTGCTTACTGGTCTACATTGTTTGGGTTATACCCATATAAATCAGCTTGCATGATTGACTTTCTAGGCTGTACTACAACATCACCGTTTGCTAACTCAATGGTTATTTCATTCAATGTTGTTTTAAGTACGTGACCGTAGTAGTCGTTTGTGGCTGTCCAGAACAAGTCGGAACCTGTGTAAATCATTCTGCTTGTAGGTATCTTGCCATCAAACTCTTTTGTGGTTGTTTCTGGTGTTTCTGTTTGCTGGTTCGCTGTGGTATCTGTAGCGTCTTCTACGGTGTCTGTAGGCGTTTCTCCGGGGTATTCGGCGGTATAATATGCGTCTAATGATTCTCGGACGCTCTCGCGCTCGCTCTGCTTTTCGGACTCTTTCTTTAGTCTTTCAAGTTCGGCGTTCATGGAGGACATTTCTGCCGCTACACTCTCAGATATTACAGCACTTGAACTAGCTTGGGCTGTCTTAAACATTTTGTTGACTGACACGCCCGCTACTGTGAGAGCGAAAAACGCTATTATGGTGAACAACATAAGCTGTAAACGAACACCTTTTCTCACAATGAACGGGGTCACAATCAATTCAACAACGGCCCACAATACAGCGTGTACATACTCACCTCGTATACTGATAAAAGCAAGTATCGCACTAATTATAACAAAGTCGAAATAAATAAACTTTGTCCTCTCGTCACTAAACATTGACTTCTCTTTCTTGTCTTTCATATGAAAAACCTCCTAATATGTTTAGCGTTGTACGAGTGTGTTAATCACACGTACATATTAGCATAAACACACTAGGAGGTCAATACCCTACTTCATGTAAATTGTAATACGTCTTACATATCAGCAATAATACCGCACAGCATTTTTACACGGTCATTTGCTTTGTCACGTTCTGCAAGTGCACCTTCTAACTGCTCACGCATAGCGTCCAGTTCTTTAGAAAGGTTGTCAATCTCTGTACGGTGTTCCATATCGACAACACCTAAAGCATTACTTACGTTCTGTACAGCTTCCTCAATAGCTTCATTGGTGAGGGTGTCAAATTCCCCGGCGGTCACAATCGCCCACACAATGTCCTCTACATTATTCGTGCGAACACTTTCAAGGAACTTTGATACACCTTTAGGGTCAACACTGGAAGTCTTATCCTGGACGGGTGCGGGTGTCGCCTGTGGTGCGGGTGCTGGTGTTGCTTTCGGTGCCTGTGCACCTACATTCTTCTTTACTGCGTTTCCTGATAACTTACTTGTCGTTGTTGCCATGTTTTCAATCTCCTTTTCTACTTTTGTATTTTGTGACAGCTTATTTGCTGATAGGTGAAATATAACATCAACAAAGAAACTTGTCAAATTACCTTATTGCAAACACCTTGTCAATCTGGTGTTGTAACCAAACACTAAACTTAAAGCGCAAATACTTAACCGTGCTCCTTCTGTACATGGAACCATAACAATAAGATTCACACATATTAATATTAGCACAATTACCACACAGGTCAACCCATTTTTGGTCTTTCATATAACACCTCTTACTTTGCGTCTTGATAACTGTCAGATTTTACTTGGCATCCTGGTAGGAATCCCCTGAATCTGCGTCTGCTCTAAGTGGTAGGTTCAGTTCAATGTTATCACCGAATGGGTGTGCCATTAACTCTTGCAGACGTTTAGTGACTACCTCTACGTGTTCTTCTGGACATTCCATGACAAGTTCATCATGCACTTGGAGTAATAACAGTGCACCGTGTTCTACAAAAAACTCGTCAAGGTCAACACGGTTCTGTGCACTGGACGTTATGTCTGCCGCGCTACCTTGGATAGGTGCATTAACACTAACACGTTCACAATACCCTACAGTACCAAAGTTATCACTGTTAATGTCTGGGATACGTCTTTTACGGCGTTTTAAGGTGTACACATACCCATGTCTATGTGCATAGCGTTTTTCTCTTTTAATGAACTCAGCAACACCCTTGTATGAATCAAAGTAACGGTCAATGTAAATCTGTGCTACTATCTCCCCGTCACTAGGTACTTTACGTCCCCGGAAATTGCGCTTGAACTCTGCTATCTGTTTAGCATACAGTGTGGTGTATTCCTCACTACCTAAATCAATAGGTGAAGATTGGTCGTCCTTAAGTGCAGTATATAGTCTGAATCTACCGCCGCCATACATCAACATAAAGTTAATGGTTTTCGCGGCTTGTCTCAAATGGTGATACTTCTTCTTTACCTCATTCGGTTCACAGTCAAGATTGAACATATTAACAGCAGTGGCACCATGTGTATCTGCCCCGGACAAGAACATATCTATCAAATTCTTGTCTTTTGAGAAGTGTGCAAGAACACGCATTTCCAGGTTAGCATAATCACACGCGATTAACTTTTTACGTTTACCCGTGAACTTATCTAAGCTACCGATAAACACACTTCTAATCTGGTACTGGTCTTCTTCCTCTGCTTTCGGCAACTGCTGTAGGTTAGGGCTTGTACAGCTTAAACGTCCCGTGTCTGTCCCTATGATGTTATAGGAAGGGTGTGCTTTCCCATCATCATATATCTGGTCTAACAGACCGTCAACAAAAGCACTCTTTAACTTTTTGATTTTGTTGTAGGACATTAACAGCTTTACAAATTCTACACCTTGCTGTTTGCGCTTATTCTTTTTATATTCTAAGCGCGATAATTTCCACAACACGTCATTATTAACTTGTGGTGCACCTTTTGGTGTGGTGCTTATGATACGGAACTTAAAGGAACGCTTGATAATGTCCCAGTTTGGGTTTGCTTTGGTTATCTTACCTGTCTTTTCGTTCAGCTTGTCTTCTTTAACATAACCAAACAATAATTCACCTAACTGCTGTGAAGACGGATTAAACTGTATACCTGCAATCTCTACCATCTGATACATGAGGTCTTCAAGGTCTTTGTCCATATCAACACCCATGTGTCTAAGCTTGTCTACATCAACGGTGATACCTCGTTCTTCCATATGATACAGTGTCCATATGAACGGCATATAGTGTTTGTAGAAAATCTTATCCATTTCTTCATGTTCAAGTTCTTCTAACAAACCTAAGTACAGTTCCCAGGTAAAGTAACTATCATCTAACGCGTATGGTGCACCTTCGTCTATCAGCACAAGGTCATACGTGGCTTTACTGTTAGGCTTAAGACCAAAACGCTTTTTAACTTCTTTTGGAACTGTAGCCACTGCGTCTGCAAAATGGGTCTGGTCTATATCCATCTTAATCTTTGAAGATTCTTTCAAACCGTTAGGTGTGTTTTCATCACATAGCCAAACACCTACCATTGTGTCGAATAAGTCTCTTGTCTTTACATAAACGCCAATACGCGCTAATACGTGCATATCAAATTTTATGTTATGTCCTATCAATCTTACGTCTTTGCGGCCCAGTATCTTATTTAACAAAGGACGTGCAACACTTAAATCAAGGTTTCTATCTATGTCCTCGTCACGCAAGTGTGCAAGCGGGATATAATAGTTATTTCTAGGCCCCCAGCTCATTGTGATACACACACATCTGAAATTCTTGTCTGGCCCGTATGCTCTTAACCCGTTGGTCTCTGTATCAAAAGAAAATTCAGTCTGTTTCTTTGCTTTTTTCGCCAACTTCCTAAGTTTTGGAATGGTGTCTACAATGGTGTATTTCTCTATTCGTGGTCTTACAGGATACCACTTGGAGAACAACGAATTGTAGACCACGGGCTTCATCATTCTAAGTCTTTCGTCTTTCATTCTCTCACCTTCTCTACAATAAAAATAGGTGCTACACTACGTTGTTATCATAGCATAACACCTACAATCAGTCAAACACGAAAGACTTATTCCTCTACAGCGTTTTTCAGTTTTGCTCCCAGCTTTGCTTTCACTACAGAGTGTGCGGGTTTAGACCATTTCCGTCCTGCACAACTGCCGGAACGTGCGGCAACTTCTTCAACGTTAAAGGACACATAGCCCACAAACGCAACGTCATTGCCCTCGGCAAGTTCCTCCTGGATTGTTTCAAGTGTGGCATTGATAACGTCTTTGGACAGTTTCACACTTTTCCCGGTCTTCTCTGCAACTCTCTCAGCTACTTCCTTGATTCCTAATTTACTCATGTCTTTTTTCTCCTTATGTGTGTTTTATTTCTACACTATACAGTGTGTAGTTTTACTTTCTGAACAGACCCTTTGAACGTCCCTTGTTACTCTTGGGTGCGGGTGTTCTCTTTGCTGGTGCGGACTTTCTGGAAGACCGGGGACTGTTCATTGGAAAATCGTCTTCCTCGTCTTCATCATCTGGAATGTAGTAATCGTCCTCGTCTTCATCTTCGTCATAATCTTCCTCATAGTCGTCTTCATCTTCTTCGTCCTCGTCTTCGTAACGCTTACGTTTGTTTGATGATGTACGTTTATTAGAAGTCTTTTTTGTGCTGGACTTTGAATACCTTCTGGGTGTTTCTTCCTCGTCTTCATCACCGTCTGATTCGTCATAATCCTCGTCTTCATCATAATTGGTGTTCTTGTCTTCTTCGTAATCGTCCATACGCATTTCAAGCTGTGCCATGACTACATTAAGCAAGGACTTGTTACCCTTCTTAACGTCACCCTTATACATAGCTTGCTGTTCTTCTGGCAACACTGCCAGCATTTCACGAACTTCATCAGCAGTTAAAGGTTCCCGCTCAAAATCGTTTTCAAACATATAGGACGTTTGTGTCCCTTTCCCGGAACGAACAATATTAAGGTCTTTCACAGTGATACCACTCTTTGATGAAATGCGGGCAAGCTGTGACGTTACTTTAGTCCCCTGGGTGTACAGTCTTAAGCACCCGGACTTCTTAACTTTCTTACCCTTTTCGTTGGTGGTCTCATACTCCCGCTTGTCCCAGATAAGGTACGCACTCTTGAACTGCGGTTTGTCACCCTCGTTGCAATACTCACAATCATCATCTTGGGTGCATATGTGTTCTTGATACCTGCCGCCTTTTTCTGGAACAGAATGTGCATAGTAGTTTACAGGTTCCTCGGTCAAGAAACGTACTTGTGCTTCGTCACCATCATCAGACAGGTAGAAGTCCCAAAGTTTACCCTTTACTTTCTCGCGGTTTCTCTCTTGACGTTCTTTTTCCTCTTTAACAGCGGTATACCCCGTGTTAAACAGTTTTCTACTCATTGTGTCACTCTCCTTTTATCTTATGGTTTTGAATTGACTATTGCATTATATCATGGCAATTTACAAAGTGCAACAATCCCTTCTATTTCCGGTGTTTTGGAAAACTACAGATATAGAAATACTCTTTACTGTCTGGTGGTATTGTTACCTTTAGTGTGGTTACTTCACCTTGGAACATGGACTTCTTCTCTATCTCATACACACCTTTCTTGATACCTAACAACTCAAACTCGTGCTCTATCTTTTCGCGGGTGACATATGTCGCAAACACCACAAAGGCATTATCAGTCTCACTATGTCCCGAACATGAGTATATGGTGTGCAGACCATGTTGATTGAAGGTGTTCACACAATCCACTATACCTTTGTCTATGACGGAATAGTCCAATGAACACACACGATAGTTTACAGCATTTTCTAAAGACCCGTAGAATGACCTAAGTTGTGACTTATATAACTCTGCTTTTTCTTTTGGTGTTTTTACTTTCTCATATGCATATACAGCCATTACACTACCTCCTTATAATCGTGGTACTTTAAATACGTGCATAGTTTTTGCACTCTCAATAGTTTCTATTAAATCCTCGTCTTCCCAGTCGCACGGGTCTTTCCCGTACTCTGGATAAACACACGTTTTATAGTTTATATCATAAAGACGTTCTTTTGCAATCTTCCGAGCTTTAATACCACCACTATCATTATCAAACAGGTCTATGACACACGCGCAATTCTCGCGTAGCCATCTAGCTTGTCTTGCAGACATTAACATACCTTTAATGCACCCGGCGTTCTCATAACCCAGTCGTCTAACACGTATTGTATCTAGCATGGATTCCATAATGATAATGGTGTTGTTGACAGGCTTAATTTTGTCCAGCGGGTATATTAAATCATTCTTGGGATAGTCGTATATTTTATACCGCTCATTGTGTCTTCTGTGTGGTGACACATAACGACCAATAACACCCGCTAACTGACCGTCTTCCCAAAAGTCGGGTATAGTGATGGTCTTACTCTCACGGTCAAGACCTATCATGTATTCTTTCATTTCGGACTTTGTAAATCCCCGCTCAAAGAAATATCTATAGGTCTTCTTGCCGCTCTCAAATGGTGCTATGAAATACTTTGGCTTAATTATTCTTCTTTCTGAATCGTCATTGTCCTCGTATTGTTCATCATAGCGCGCAACTGATTCAACACTGTCCGGGTCAAACTCATAAAACAGATTATAACGCTCCTGCATAAAGTAAGCGGCGTCCCAATATGTCTTGAAATCGTCTGGCATACTTTTCCACAGGAATTTAACTAAGTTACCGTGTGCACCACACGCAAGACAGTTAAACGCTTGAAATGTTCTGCCCGTGTCTCTGTCTATAGCTTCCGTAGTGATTCCGCATGATGGGTGTGATTCACCGTGTATAGGACAACAAAACTGGATATTACTACCCTTCCACACCCCTACTTTATCAACACCTATGTAATCTAATAAGTCCTCAACTTGTTCTTTCGTCAATAACTCGCTCATTCTCTAACCTCTTTAACTGTTTTTGCTCACACTTTTCACAGGTGGTTCCAAAATAATACACTTCTTTTGGTGTCATTAGTTTCCCGCATGAAACACACCGAACATGACATTCACCTTTTAACGTGTCCAGGGTCTTCATGATTCTATAACGAGTAAACAATACAATCACCTCTCTTTCAAATATGTGTCATTATACAACAAAAACGGTGCTATTCAAACACCGTCTAATGCTATTAATCCAGTAAAGCGTCTTCTGCGTCTTCATCTTCTTCTGGATTGGAATTACCGTCTTGGTCTACACTGTAAATGGGCTTAAAGGTCATTGTCTCAAAGTCCCAGGTCATTATGAACTGACCTTGTTCACCTTCTCTTTGTTTTAAGACTTTAACACCCATTTCTTTCTCATTATACATCACTTCATCACGCCACATGGCTATGATGTTATCACAGTCTTGTCCTATGGCTTGTGTGTACATAATCGAATCAAGTCCTGGCCCGGTCTTCTTTGACGTAGTTTGACTTGCTTGTGTGTTACCTAAAAACGGTAGGTGTAGGTCTTTACAGGCGGTCTTTAAGTCACGGGTAATGTGCGCTACTCTTAACCAGTCGTCTTTTGCTCCCTGGTCGTCTTGCATGAGGTAAACACCATCAATCATAACAAGGTCTGGTTTCTCTTTCTCTATGTCTGCTCTCATTGCAAGAACACCCTTTGCGGGTGTAAGAATCACCGGGGTTATGTCTGGTAGTATCTCGTCTAAAAATTCATAGTAAGACTTCTCCTGCTTAAACGGAAGTTTACCTTCTTTAAACTGTTTATAGCTTATGTGTCCCACAGTCATTGAGTATAACATCATTTCATACCTGTCTCTCATTAGACCGTCAGACATTTCAGTGATAAAGTGTTGTACTTTGTAACCCTCTAACGCAAGGTAAGCACCAATCAGAACTTGCATGAAAGTATTATGCGTTACGATAAAGTCTCCGCATATAAAAGTATGGGATTCACTATCAACCGCTATACATTTCATTTCTTTCTGGACACCTAGTTTCTCTATAGACTTAATCTTCAAAACACCTTCTACTGGTTTTCTTTTTGGTATAAGTCTATCAGCGTACCTTTGTCTGTGTTTTACACTACTAAACACATTATCATTATCGCCGCAAAGTCTTACAACTACCTCACAAGTATCACCGTTGTCTCTGGTATATGAACCATAAGTGGCACGTATACCTAAACTCTGCGCTAACTGTATAACGTCTTTTGCAAGGTCAACACTCTTTGTCGAAACACTAACAGCACCCTTACAGTTTATATGCCCGTCTGTGTCTACGATACCTCTCAATAACTCTAGTCTGTCACTAATACTGGATTGCATATATTCCACGGGAATATACTTATCTTCGCTTTTACACCTTCCAAAATAAGTATCAATAACTCTCCGCAAATAATTATTTCTTGGGTTATTTGACAGGAAATTGTACTGACACGAAGTACCTTCGTGGTACTTAAAACACCCATACTCTTTTAATAACTCTGAACACTTATTTATTATATCTACTTCCGGGTTACTTAGTGTTACGCGTGTTGTAGTAAAACCTCCATCACCTAAGAGACAACCCATGACATATGGGTGTATAGGTAACTGTTTCTTATCAAACTCCACAGGCTCACACAACGGTACACACATATTGTAGGTTCTGCCCCTTAAAACACTATGGTTGTTCATCATGTATTCTAAAGAGTTTACTCGCCAGTCTTTACCTCTCACAATATCATCTTTGGTCTTATACTTCCATAAGTGGTCTTTGCAACATTCAACATAACTATCATCACTGAATGTTACCTTAAACACGTCTTTATATCCTTGCGGAAACTCTGCTATAACTTTAGTCTTTTTACCGTATTGGTCATACACTATAGCACCAGTGTGTATATCCCTCATGGGTACAAACCCCTCTGGTGTTAGTATAGGTGTATCTAAAGTTACGGCTTTCCCTATACCAGTCGTGGCTATTATCATAGTCAGTGTTTCATCTGGAAGACCTCTTAATATTCTGTCTAACGGAAGTATACCCGTTTCAAGACCTACAATACCGTGGTTTAACTTCTTCTTTTCATAAACTTCTTTTCGCTTATCGGTGCCGTCTGTAATGTCTACCGACTTAGTTATTTCTACCTCGCTGTCAACGTAAGAAATAGCTTTCTTAATCTGTCTATATGCTTCCTCAGTGTCAAATTCACCTAACGTCTCTCCCGCTTTTTCTATCATTTCTGCAAGGGTGTTGTGTTTCAACTTTCGGCGTATCTCTGAACACCAATAGTCAAGTGGTTCTGCTGTGCCGTAAATCTTTTCTCCCCGGTCGTCATTGTAATATCGTTCAATGATGTAGTTTGGGAAGTTCTTCTTTACAACACGGGGCGTTGGCACCTCGCCATTCTCCAACACAAACTTTGTTATGTAACTGAACACCCGTCTGTGTTCCCCGGTAAAGAATCTGGTGTCTATATCTAATGTAGTTATGGTCTCAATGTCCCGTGTCTCTATCAGCTTTGATATAAGCCCCCGCTCGACATTGAGTTTATCTAGGTTCTTGTCACTCAAAACGATTACCGTCCTATTCTTGTCATACTTCTAAGTTCGTTTAGCGTCACTGCATAGTTACTGTTTATCTGCCGCCTACGTTCATAATCATCATCAACATAGTAACTTAAATCACCTACTAAAATACGTGACCCTATGTTATTGAGATTATCAATCAACACCACACGACTACAGGGCATATCTTCCACCATAGATTTTAGCTTATCTGTGTAGTTCTTTCTCTCAATCACTAAGTCCACGTTGTACTCTGTGTTTCTGTACAAGTGTTCCATGACACTTAACACTTTGTTATCTACCTCCGCGCGTTTCTCTTTACCCGCAAAGAAAGACACAACTCTATCAGTCAATGTGTCATTGTGGAACTTAATAAGGAAGTCTTCACAGCGGAACGCTATGGTTGTGCCGGACTGGTTAGATATGTTTCCGTGTAACAATTATAACACCTTCTCTCTATGTAAAATTAGCGCATAATGGTTGTTTGCACTATGCGCTATTATATCATACTTATTTGTGTGCCACAAACTACTCTATCAAAGTGAGGTCGTCCGGGTTTAACACTACGCGGACTACTTCACCTATCAGACCGTCTTTCTTTACTACCTGCAACTCAAAGTATTCGTTTCGATTATCGTAGGTGGTGCGGTATCTTAATATACCCTCTACAACACTCTTGTCTGTCCTGTAACTGTACTTCTTGCCTAATTGCAGGTTGTTGTACTTCGCACACGCTAACTGCTTTCTGACCTCGTTGTACTTCTCTTTGAGGGTGTTTATCTCCCGCTCAATATCTACCATCTGTCTTGCAAGACTGGATATTAACTCCCAGTCATGCGTGTTCGGTTTTGTCTCGGAGACCTTCTTTCTTACTTTCAGCTTTAACAATGCTTTCCTCCTTAATAGTGGTCTTTAACTTCTCGGCGGTCTTTCCCCACAATCTCGATAGGGGTCATGTTACCCTGCATTAAAGACATTATACTGTTGCCGTATCTCTCAAAGAAGTCCTCCGGGGTTATGTTGGAACACATGATGGTTACAAGGCCCTTTTCTTCTCTATACCTCAAAAGGTCTTCTAATATCGGTCGCGCTATCTTTGTGTCAATCTCTTTCCCCACTTCTTCTAACACAAGGAACTCAACACCCTTGTAGTATGTAAACAGGTTATCTTCCATTGCGTCTTTTTCGTCTTTCCCGGTGCAAGACCACGCTCTGGTGTACTCTGCGATATAATCAGCAAAGGTGCACCGTCTGACAGTGAAACGACACATAAATGCTTCACGTAGGATAATAGACGCTAACATGGTTTTACCCACACCGTTACTACCATACATATAAAGACCATGGCACTCTTTGAAAGTGTCTTCTACATTCTCAATGTAAAATCTAATGTAGTCTTTCAATGCCACTAAGTCTGTAGACCCAAAGGTGTTGTAGTCTTTTAGTGTGCACTCACAGAATTTTTTAGGAATACCCACCATCAAAAGACTTGACTGTTTGTAACTTGTTCTTCTTGGTCTCACTACTTCCACGCTCCTATTCTAACTTTACTCTTTCCAGTGTTTGGCTTTGTGTACTCTCTGGAAGGTGTTGCTTTCTTATTATATAAGGAAGGTTTCTTTTTATCAACGTTCTTCTTGTCCGGGTCAAACTTATCGTCTAACCACAGGTGTGCGTCACGTTGTATAGTAATAACCCAATTACTAGATAACACCGTAGGTTGTAGGGTGTCTAATGATAAATACTTTTGCCCGCTCTCATACAGAAATTCAATCATCAACACTATGTCCCGGTTACTAAAATTACTACATAGTGTCTTGAAGATTCCCATATCACGTTTCATGTTGTGTATAACATAGTTACACCCATTCTCACGGGATTTTTCCCGGAAGTAGTACATTAAGTCTCTTACTGTCCAATCGTCTATGGTGTTTTCCATATCGTCATACAGTGCAAGAAAATGATTATACCACTTGCTTGCGGAATGTGTCTTACCCTTGTCATACTCAGCGTGTACGCTGTTTACAACACCATCATTCTTTTGGGGCGGCTTTAACTCCTGTCCTCTGGCATTTCTAAACTCGCTCAAAAGACCGTCAATGTCGTTCATATTTAATTCCCCTCTCACACTTATTTATTATATTAGCATTTTAACACATAAACACATATAAGGTCAAAGGAAGACCAGTCTTATGACTGGCCTAATTTATCCTGTAGCCCAGGTGTATTGGCAATGAGTGTGGCTATCAGTTCTCCCTGGTCTTTGTACATTTTAGCAAGTTCTTTGTTGTCCTGCTTTTCTGCTCTCTGTCTCTTAACGTTGATGGTGTGTAAATCGCACCAGAGTAGTCTTTTAACACCATCTAACACTTTATCGGAGTATTTCATAGGTACACCTCTCAATCGTCCAGATAGTACGCTACAGTGTTTTCAAGGACGGTATCTATAACCGCTTCTACACGCTGTAATGCGTCTTGTGGTGTTTCACCTTTTCTGACAACATCACTATACCACACGTCCAGTCGCAGGCTTTCATAGTTCTGCATATTCTTGGTGATACCCTTACTCATACCGACAAGTGGTTCTGTGTTGGACTGTCTCTTAATAGGAAGTTCTGCTACAGCACCTTTTTCTATTAAATCTTCTACACCGTCACGCTTTCTGGTTACGGTGGTGTTACCTTTTCTTACATTCTTCTGTGTCTGTGTTCTTAACTGTGGATTGCTTAACTTTCTTTTCACTTTCAACGCTCCTTCACTACTATATCCATCTTAAAATCAAGTTTATACACAAAAGATACATAACCAACATTGGTTGCCGCCGATATATAATATTGATACATTCGCATCCTCCAAAATGTCAGTTTTGTAGAATAAGTAAGTTAATCTCTGCGATTGTCAGTTCGTTCCTTGCAATCTGTAATGCCTCCAAAATGCTAATATTTAATGGAATATACTCATAGTCTTTGAAAAAATGTTCTTTGTCATTTGGTGTCACATGGAATACCCAACATGGGCAACTCCGTTTATGTTCTTCATATTCCAGCCACCATCCAACACAACATTCACCATCTTCATTTCTGCCCGCCCTATGTCTTGCGTATCCATTACCGATAGCTAAATACACCTGGTTTTGTTTTCCGCTATATTCAAGCTCTCTTTTTGCAATTTCTATCGCCTGTTCCTTAGAGTATTTCTCTTTGCTGACTGCCAGATTGTCATATCCACCATAAAATATATCAAAATCAAACTTACTCATCTTTCGCCTCCAAAATACTAATTTAGTTATTTAACGGCTCTGATTTTATGTGTTTCATCAAATACATAGTTGGCTCTGATATTACATATCCATTCTTTTCATAAGTGCGAATCGCTCTTTTATTATCCGCATTTACCCATAATACTTCACAGCCGTATTTTTTATTAAGCATATCTACTATTTGAGTTCCATATCCTTGATTTTGATATGGTGGAAAAATGCTTAACCTTGATAACATTTTTCCTTTTATCTCAATTTCTGCTTCTCCTATCTTTTCTCCATCAACAAACAATTCTATTTCTTGATATAATTCATTTTCTTTTAATGTAATCATATATTTACACCAACTTCCAATTAACTAAATATTAATTTTCTTTCGGTTCAAAGCATACTGCAATATCTTCCGTATCTTCTTCATCTATTGCAC